>Ga0255759_10003170_pt1 | contig 14482 bp, 17 predicted proteins | sample 101ome_20_FD_179959 | JGI IMG/M metagenome (GOLD analysis project Ga0255759, IMG submission 179959) | Coastal salt marsh microbial communities from the Groves Creek Marsh, Skidaway Island, Georgia - 101404AT metaG (version 2) | ecosystem: Environmental > Aquatic > Marine > Intertidal zone >...
CTCCTGGTTTAGACTCTTTATATGTCTGTATATACTTAGCAGTTCCGTCTGCATTACATGTTCCTACCATTGCCCAAGATCCTGTGATTTCACATGTACCAGGGTCTTCCTCTTCTGATGGTTCTGTTTCTATGGACTGAGAAGTCGCGGTTAATGATGTGTCTTCGTCTTCCCGTTCTTGAGTTTTAGTCGACTTTGTATCCTCTTTGGTTTCCTGTGTTTCCTCGTCCTTCTTATTTGACAGCGCCAAATAAGCGAATATAGCTGATAAAAGTAGCACGACCAAAACAAATACTACCTTTATCATTTATATGAGTTTATATTTTTTTAGAAACATATACTGTATGTATTACTCTACTAGCAATTAGGTATATCTTTATTTGCCCCACCTTTCGTCTCTTCTGACGATGTAGAGTAACCATTGGATGGACACGAATTATCACCACCGTTCGTTCCATTTTTAGTGCGTATGTACTTATTGGTTGTTACTATCTTCCACCACTGGTTCTTAAAGCCCCATGTTCTGTCCTTTTTGCATTTTGAAGTTGACCAATATCCAGCACAATGACTACAATTCTGTGACCCAGTCTCCGAAGTAGCTGTACCAGCCGGACAATTTACTACCGCTCTAGTACGACTTCTAGAACGTTTACTACCATTACACGCACTCCATCCACCCCATCCACCCCATGGTGACATATAACAGCAATCTTCGGTTTTTTCTCTGGATTCTGTGCTATTAATCACATCTCTTACGTAATATTGTTTACCATCTGAGGCACACCCACCTGTTTTTCTCCATGGACCCACGTACGGACAGTCGACTTCACGTGTTTTAAAGATTTCAGCGCAGTTTATAGTCGTTTGTTTTTGTGTCTTTTTACCATTAGATTTACATTCCGTGATATCTTCCCAATCCCCTTTTTGGTAACAACACGGTTTGAAGTCCGCCTTTACACTCGAAGGGCAAGCTCCTGGTTTAGACTCTTTGTATGTCTGTGTATACTTAGCAGTTCCGTCTGCATTACATGTTCCTACCATTGCCCAAGATCCCGTGATTTCACATGTACCAGGATCTTCCTCTTCTGGTGGTTCTGTTTCTATAGGTTGGGCGTTTGCGGTCGATGATGTGTCTTCGTCTTCTTGATTCTGGGTAGCCTTAGATTTGGGCAACTCTTTAGAAGAGTCCTTCCTATTCGACAGAACCAAATAAGCAAATATAGCTGATAAAAGTAGCACGACCAAAACAAACACTACCTTTATCATTTATATAAGTTTATATTTTTTAACAGTTTACATTAACATAAGATCCTAGCTTAGTATTACCAGACTTATGAGGACATGCATTTCCGCCGTTTTTAGCATTTTTGGTTATAACATATTTTACAGTTTCAGTTCTAGCTTTCCCTTTCTTATTACATCTATAACGCCCATAATCTATACATCTACAATCACCATAACTATACGACTTATGAACCCATTTACCCTGGCAATGATTACAATTTTGTGACCCAGTCTCCGAAGTAGGTGTATCAGAAGGGCAATTTATCACCGTTCTATTTCGAGTTCTGTATCTCTTAGAGCCATTACACGCACCCCATCCACCCCATCCACTCCATGGTGATATATAACAGCAATTTTCAGTTTTAGTTGTAGTCGCAGTACTGTTAATTGTAAATCTAGTATAATATTGTTTACCATCTGAGCCACACCCACCCGTTTTCTTCCATGGACCCACGTACGGACAATCGACATCCCTGGTTTTCATGTTTTCAGCACAGTTTATAGTCGTTTGTTTTTGTGTCTTTTTACCATTAGATTTACATTTTGTGATATCTTTCCAATCCCCTTTTTGGTAACAACACGCCATAAACTTAGCTTTTTGATTTGATGGACATGCACCCGGTTTATGCTCTTTATAAGTCTGTGTATACTTAGCAGTTCCATCCGCATTACACTGCCCCACTTTAGCCCAATCACCCAAAGTTTCGCAGCATTCTTTGAGTTCTCCACAGTTCATTTTTCTTTCGTATCCATCCGGGAAGGGGCACTCCATACCACCGTATTGAGCTTTTGTTACGTGAACGTACTTGTTTGTTTTTTCAGGTTGAACACCACACGGTTCAGTTGATTTGCATTCACTCCAGCCACTCCACGAACCCACGCAATCTATCGGACATGGTTGACCTTCGCATTCAACCCATCGAGTAAGTTCCGGGCAATTTGTTGGATCCAATGGAATTCTATATTCATTCTTTACACCTTTCTCACCACATCGCACTTTAGTCAAATCATTTTCACTCCTAACACACCCCAAACCTACATTTGGCTGCCATCCAGGTGCATATTCTACACACTTGGGTTCTTCTGGTTCTGGGCATGGAACGTGACACGCCCCACCCTTTTCAGTCACACACGATCCAGAACCAACGGCTGGCTTGAAATCTGGTGCAGTTTTATCGAGTGTGAATTGTGATATACCATCACCACATTTTCCTTCGGTTCCATCAAGGATGGTTTTAATGATAGCCCCGTCTTTTACCTCTTGTCTAACACAGGGACCTTCTTTCCATGTGTCTCCCTCGCATGATTTTGGGCAAGGAACACTACAATCTCTTTCTTGTGGTTCACATTTACCATCGCCTGTGGCGGGAATAAAGTTTGAGTGACTTGGGTCTAAAATCCAAATCTCTTTACCAGGTCCACAACTTCCCTCTGTGCCGTCTAGATTTTTACCGTTCACGGAACATTCCTGTTTTTTGATCCATTCTGTACCTTCACAATCTTTTGTTTCTGTGATGGATACACCGTCCGCTAGTGTAAATTCACCGCGCTCCAAAGCAGACCTACTAGCTTCATCTAGAGCAACTTGAAATGATCCTTCATCCACCGATTTACCATACACTACACTAAATGCTATTACTAATGCTATCAATATAAATAGTATAGAGGTAACTTTCACTGGTGTGGATACCATTTATATAGATGTATATTTTTTTAAAGATTCTCTATGTACAGAGATGATGTAGTATTTTCATATGGACTGGGTACATTTCCCTTCGCTTCCCCATCTTTTAATTTGCCCATATTAGCCGTAAGTTCTTGTCCTTCGTAATTTGGGTGTTCATATGCTAAAACTTTGCACGCACTACCATTTATCTTAAAAGACATTATGGCATCGTGTGGCACACCGCAATCATCGAAATTCGTGCACGACTTAGTCAATGCATAAGAATCACCAGTTTGATTTCTACCTTCGTACAATCTAACCGTGCACGGAGTGTATGTACAATTTACGGTTCTTTCTGTTATGTGATCTTCCAAACACCCCGAAACCTCTCTGGTCTGTTCAACTTTTCCATCTATACTACAGGACCCCTTATCTTCCCAATCACCGATGAAACAGCAGTCAACTTGTTGAGTTGCTCTAGTACTAGCTCTACAATTAACTACGGTTCTCTTTTGATTCTGTACACCGCCAGTTTTACACTTACCCACGTCTACCCAAGGAGATGTATAACAACAATCTTCAACTTTTGTGGTTGGGTCACTTTCATCACTCACCACGCGCTTAAATTTTTGTTTACCATCCGACGAGCATTCACCATCCTTAACCCACGGAGATTTATATTTACACTCAACCGTGCGCGTTCTCTTACTAGATGGACAATTCACTACTGTTTGTTTCTGTTGTTTAGTACCATCTGGTTGACAAAAATCACTGTCTCTCCAGTTACCCTTTTCGTAGCAGCATTTGACTTTCCTGGATTTAGCACTCGGTGGACATCCGGAACCATCTATTGTGTTATCTTTGTATGTTTGAACTTCTTCAATCATTCCATCAAATCCACATTCACCTACTGGTGTCCAATCACCCATTTCTTCGCATGGTTTTACACCCGGGGCAAGCACCGAAGCAGCTCGCTTTTCCTCTATGGATTTTCTACTTTCTTCCATATTTGCAAAAAATTTACTCAGGGTTGCACCCACTGCTATGAAACATAAGATTACAAAAATGATTATACCTATGAATACATAAAATCCGGTACTCATAGGTTCACCATATATGTATGCGGAGAAATTATCTAAGTACTATCCCTACCACAATCAACACTAATAAGATTATACCTATAATCATGTAAGCCATATTTGTCTTTCTAGCTTCTTCTCTGGCTTCACGCATTTCTTCGATTTCTAATCTCTTTATTTCCAATCTTTCTTTGCGTTCTTCTTCTAATCGTGCTATATCTTCCTCTTCTTCTTCGGAAAAATCAAGTTCCCATGGATCAGTACCTATGAAATTTTCATTTATTTTACATTCAGTGTTGACGTCCACATCCAACGCCGTGTCTATCTTTGTATTTTGCACGCACATATCTAAATTAAAGCCACATGGAGCGGTTTTTCTTAGATCATCCATGATTGGGGGTTTATATTTATTTACACCCACACACACTCTACCTGGACAATATAAACGTTCCATAAGTTCCAACCTAGCAACGGCCTTGTGGGGTCCGCGCGTTTCTGGAATTATATCCAATACAGAATTTACGTATTCAAGAGCCTCTTTGCATCCAGGTATTTCGGTCTCTGTTTCGCAGTCCCTCTCTATGACATTATAGCATGAACAACGTTCATCCATTTTATTGGCTTCCTGTTTACAGAACTCCTCATCCACCGGTGTTGCCATCTTATAAGTACTAAATATTAAAAATCGTGACGAGCGCTATGATAATAATAGCTATGATAAAGGCTATGGTTAGTATTTTCTTATTTCTATTTTCTTCATATTCTTCTCTTATTTCTTCTAACTTTTTCAATCTCTCAATTTCCAATATTTCTTGTTCGGCCTGTCTTTCCTCCTCTTTTTCACGGTCTTCTTTTCGTATTTCAAGTTGAAGTTGTTTGTTTTTTGCGGCGACGTAAGCGGCATTCTCGGCAGTTCTTATCTCCCCACCGTACATCACGGACGAATCCAAACCATACACGGAATCGAGATCTGTAAATCCCATTTCACCAATAGTACAATCCCTGAAAAATCTGGAATTTATACTTTCACCCACATCCACGTCAGAAGAACACATGTTTAATTTCCATTCACATCTTCCCGTGTTCATCAAATCATGGTATTCTTGTGGTTTGAACTTTCCTTCCCCACACGCACCAACCCAATTACAATGATATCTTTGTGGCGCCTCTAAAGTCAGTATACTCCTAGCTGAATCAAATTCTGGTTCAGCTGGTATCACATCTGTAAGACTCTTAAGCCATTCATTACCTTCTGCACAACCGGGTGCATCCGGGTATTCGGTGCATTTGTCTTTCACCACATTATAACACGAACACGCCGGATCATATGGATCGGCTTCACACCCGGCTTCATCTATGGTAGCACTCGAAGACATCTTATAAGTATACCATATTTTTTTGAGGACTACAAATAAATGAAGAAGATACTCTTATCTGTATTGACCGGATTTGGCTTGGGTGTACTATATTCCAAAAATCCGAGTGATAGGAGAATCGAAGACATGCCTAGTTGGCCTGTGTAAATAATTTGTGTGTATACCGTAAGAATGTCTCTGATAAAGAAGGCCATACGCGGTGAAATACCCGTGTATTTCGTGTTAGCACACGGCAAAGACTATTCACCAACTAAACAGAGAACAAAGAGCGTTCCAAAAAACAAAATGCTCATTTTGCCCGTGGAATTGGGCGACCAGTTAACATATCAGGGCGCTGAAGCGCTCGCCAAAAAACTCGCGACGAGGCAGAGTCTCAACGCACTTCTCTCTAAATTACCCGAAAAGTTTACGGTCGTCGAAGAAAACAAACAGTACCCCGACACATTGTTACAATTCCACGACCCATATTATTGGACGGGTATATACGAATTACCAGAATTGAGATTGAAAAATGGGTTGGGTAAACAGTATCACACACAAAAGAACGTAAACATGATGGATGTAAACAAAATATACACACCCCCTAAAAAGAATGTATCCACATTTCTAGCCGAAGAACCAGACAAAGAAGCCATATACATAATAGCTTCGTGTAGAGGTGTGAAGGGTGTACCCGCAAACGAAATTTACTCGAGCAAAACTGATGTAGCAAAACGAACGAGTGCACAAAAGCGAAAACTCGAGCAAGTGAAACGAAACACTATGGGTGGGGCAAAGCGACCAGCGTCTAAGGGTACCGCGAAATCGGGTGCTAAAAAGTCTAAAATTGAACCAAGTAAAAAAAGAAAGAGAAGCCCATCCGAAAGTTCGCGAAAGAAACAGAAAATGACTACACCATCACCAGTCAAAGAAATAACACGTAAAGTAACCGCCATCAAAATTTAAAATTCTATTACACCACCATTTATAACATCTATATCTAAATCTAGTTCCCCATGTCTTGTATTTAAATCTCTTATCAACATCTCCCTGAATTTATTCTCCGTGTTCATGTAATCAAAGCATAATTTATCTAATTGATCTTTTGGTGCTATGAATTCTTCAAAACATTCAGCTGTATATTCGGGTATCTCAACATTGTGTATGTTACAGAAATGTCTTATAACTTCTTCCGTTATCTTATTAGTACGCCTTCTCAAAGGAGGTAATCCATGTACTATACGAGTTATAGCGCGCATCTCTTGCCTTTTCAAGGTCACATCTATTTTACGCATGCGCTCTTCAAACACTTCGTAAAAATACACGAGTGATTCTTCGTCATCTACTCGCACATCATTGATGTGTAAATTTTCCGGGAAAATACTCCGAGCTACATAATTTTGAGTCTGCTGCATCTCTTGTTGATTGTATGCATCTCTCATGGAATTGCATAATTCTAGATAATCACCCTCGGGTATCTTATCAGAATACTTGTCTATGATGCGCATAGCATTCTTTAGATCTTCTTCCATGCTTGTCTTTTCATAGCGTCATTTCTTTAGTTAATCTACTGTGATAGGTGGTACGTCATCAATTATCTCAAATTCATATACATTTGGTTTTTGAGACGGTCTGACCAATACAATTCTACACGTTTTAACACCCATCATCATGACGTCTTGTGCCTGTGGTGATGGGGGTGGTAATATAATTGGTTTACATATCAGTGAATACATTTATTTCTTAGTCGACTTTTTCTTTTTGGAAGAACGGGGTTTCGTGGTCACGGATTTTATGATATTTTTAATTTCCTTTTTCATACTCTTTATCTCATTCGTAAATTACTTTATAGTTTTTGAATCTATGATCAAAGGAGAATTAGCAATTTATTGTAATCCAACATAAAAAACAAACGCATGAATTCTTAAGATGCTCCTGAAAGAGTTAAAAGATCACTACAAAACAATTCGCGAGGAGGTACGCAAACTTCCTCGCGAATTCATATCCGAAACACCCCGAAAAGAAGGAGAATGGGTGGGTTCGGAACACTTAAAAGAGGTCGTGGCCATGTATGCTTCGGGTAAACACGGGTGGCTCAAGGGTGGTCAAGACCACGTGGCGGAAGACTGGATCAGTTGGCCACTCGTGTGGGATGGACACCCCGTCACTGGAAACTGTGAGATGTGTCCGAAGACCCACGCACTCTTATCATCCATCGAAGGTATAAAGGTCGCAGGGTTTTCACTCATGAAAGGTGGTGTTAAACTCAAAATGCACACAGACGATGTGGGACCCAACTATAAATTTACGTATCATTTGGGTATAGATGTGCCTTTTGGGTACTGCATTTTACACCACTCTAAGATTGGAGACGTCATAGAAGAAAATGGGAAACATATTCTTCTAGACGCGAGATATCCTCACTGGGCCGAAAATCTTTCGGAGGAGGATCGAATAATTTTGTATATGGAGATTAATTAGAGTTCCTTTGCCTCATCGCATAAACGACGATGCCCCCGAGTAGCAAAGCTACACTCACTCCACCTATTATAACCGAAACTGGTGGACCTTTCTTTTCTTTTTGTTGTGTCGCCATTTTATAATACTCATGCATATTTTAAATTCATCTTATCCACGTAATCGTGTATCTCCTGGTCTTTCGCATACATACGATCTTCCCATTTACAGGCTCGTATCAGTCTCAATTTATTAGCTATGTTACTCGAAGACATGCGCGAGGTATAGAATTCGACGCGTGAGTAGGCGTAATCAAATTGTTTACGTAACCAATACAGTTTAAATTTTTCGCGAAGTTTCATTCGTTTGTATATATACGAGGCTACTTCCATAATATTATGCAAGTCTATTTTTCTAAGTCTTGTTCGTTTTCTTCATCTTCCTTTTCAACATACTCCACCCTCAAACACGCTTCCAGTGCTTCCCTCTTATACATGACCGCATCCCGTTCTTTATCTATGTCCCACACTTCTTCCTCTGGATGGTGCCTTCGCCAATTTTTATTCTCGTTAATGCGGCGTTGGTCGTCAGGATCCCACGCAGGTTCTTCTTTCTTTGCTCGGGTTACAACTTTAGTGCACCGGGGTACTGTAGCGAAAACTCTGAGTAGCATACTACTATATACATCTAAACTTTTAAGACCACCACAGGTCTCTCTGTTCTTATGATAGGTTTCATTTAAGTCTCGGCAAACGAGTAAGTCTTCTAGATGTAATAACCATTAATAAAAGTATAAGCAGCACCTCTCGTACCTTCGAAGACGGCCCCAGCTATAATGTACGAACTATCTCCCGAAATGGCTACGTCGTAACCGAAATAGTCTCCCGCCTGTTTATCAGATGCCGTGATCTTATCCTGTTGAGACCACGATGAGTTTGTACGTTTGAAGACATAGGCAGCACCGCGATAACTATCTTCTCCCGCTGCCCCAACTATAGCGTACGACCCATCTTCCGAAATGGATACATTTTCACCGAAAAAGTCATCTGCCTGTTTATCGGATGCCTGGATCTTAGCCTGTTGAGACCACGATGAGTTTGTACGATTGAAAATGTAGGCAGCACCGGCTTGATTCCCACCTGTATCTTCATAAACTGCCCCAACTATAGCGTACGAGCCATCTCCCGAAATGGATACGCCGTAACCGAAAAGGTCATATGCCTGTCTATCGGATGCCACGATCCTAGCCTGTTTAGCCCATGATGAGTCTGTACGTGTGTAGATGTAGGCAGCACCAGTACTTGTGGCACCTGCAGCTTCACCAGTTATCCCAACTATAGCGTACGACCCATCTCCTGAAATGGATACGGCGTGGCCGAAACCTTCAAAGTCCTGATCCGACGCGGTTGGTTTCAGGACCTTAGCCTGTTGAGACCATAATGAGTTTGTACGTTTGAACATGTAGGCAGCACCGGTATAAATCCCAAGTGTACTTTCTCCCGGTGCCCCAACTATAGCGTACAACCCATCTCCCGAAATGGCTACGGAATAACCGAATCTGTCATAGTCCTGTATATCAGATGACCGGATCTTAGCCTGTTGAGACCACGATGAGTCTGTACGATTGAAGATGTAGGCAGACCCACCCGTACCTTCTCCTTCCGCCCCAACTATAGCGTACGAGCCATCTCCTGAAATAGATACTGAGATACCGAAATAGTCTATCGCCTGTTTATCGGATGCCTGGATCTTAGCCTGTTGAGACCACGATGAGTCTGTACGTTTGAGGATGTAGGCAGCACCGGCTGCATCCCCACCTGTATCTTCAAGAGGTGCCCCAACTATAGCGTACAACCCATCTCCAGAAATGGATACCCTGTAACCGAAATAGTCATCTGTCTGTTTATCAGATGCCGTGATCTTAGCCTGTTGGACTGACCTCCTGGTCAGTACCTGATTCCTAAAATTACTCAAACTTATGGCCCCAGTTATGGGTGAATTACTGGATGCAAAGCGAATACCACGCATCTCGGACATAGAGTGTGGAGCTGTGTCACCGACTGTGTCACCTATAAAATTTAAACTTGGGGTACTACCGACTGACACTGACATATTTAATATTGCGGGATGTTTTCTTTAAAATGAGAAATACTTACTATGAGAAAGTGTTGTTTGTGGGTAAATATGAGTTCTACTTAGGTTTAACTCTTACAACCATGACCAGTCTCTCCGTTCTTATGATACAAAGGGCAGTTCGCAATATACTCTTGGTAAAATTACTTCTTACCAAAATCTGACTGTGATCAATAAACTTCCTCGAATTTTCACGGTGTTTATTGAGGACAGATTTTATTCTCAACGCTCTTCTTAGAGATACATTTGAACATTGTGTTGTGTCATTCTATTGTCTAAGTGTATCAATATTTTTAGTCGGTCTTCGCCTTCGGCTTAGGTTCAACTTTCTTATGATGGGTTTCGTTTAAGTCTCGACAAACGAGTAAGTCTTCTAGTAGATGTAATAACCATTATTAAAAACATAAGCAGCACCTTCGTCGTCTTCTAAGATCGCCCCACCTATAACGTACGAACTATCTTCCGAAATGGATACTGACGTACCGAATGCGTCAGACGATTGTATATCGGATGACTTGATCTTAAACTGTTCAGCCCACGTTGAGTTTGTACGTTTGAAGATGTAGGCAGCACCGCTACCGGATCCACCTGTATCTTCTCCCCTTGCCCCAGCTATAGCGTGCGACCCATCTCCCGAAATGGATACAGAGTAACCGAAAGAGGAACCTCCCTGTTTATCGGATGCCTCGATCTTAGCCTGTTCAGCCCATGACGAGTTTGTACTACGTTTGAAGATGTAGGCAGCACCGCTATCAAACTCATTTGTCATATCTGCGAGCGGTGCCCCAACTATAGCGTACGACCCATCTCCCGAAATAGATACTGAGCTACCGAAATAGTCATTTCTCTGTTTATCGGATGCCTGGATCTTAGCCTGTTGAGCCCATGTTGAGTCTGTACGATTGAAGATGTAGGCAGCACCGGCGTTTGTCTGACCTGTATCTTCTCCCCTTGCCCCAACTATAGCGTACGACCCATCTCTTGAAATGGATACGGCCCAGCCGAAAGTGTCATAGTCCTGTTTATCAGATGCCGTGATCTTAGCTTGTTCAGCCCATGCTGAGTCTGTACGTTTGAAGATGTAGGCAGCACCTCTCGCATTTGGACTTTCTTGCATTGCCCCAACTATGGCGTACAACCCATCTCCCGAAATGGCTACGGAATAACCGAATCTGTCATAGTTCTGTATATCAGATGACTGGATCTTAGCCTGTTGAGACCACAACGAGTTTGTACGATTGAAGATGTAGGCAGCACCTTTAATATCTTCGTGGTCCGCCGCAGATATAGCGTACAACCCATCATCCGAAATGGATACGGATCTACCGAAATAGGCCTGCGCCTGTCTAGTAGATGCCTGGATCTTAGCCTGTTGAGACCACGATGCGTTTGTACGTTTGAAAATGTAGGCAGCACCGGCTTGAGGCTCACCTGTACTTTCGTTCACTGCCCCAACTATAGCGTACAACCCATCTCCCGAAAGGGATACGGATATACCGAAAGAGTCCAAGTACTGTATATCAGATGACTTGATCTTAGCTTGTTCGACCGGATCCCTGTTCAGTACCTGATTCCTAAAATCACTTAAACTTATAGGTCCCGTTGTGGGTGAATTACCGGATGCAAAGCGAATACCGCGCATCTCGGACATAGAGTGTGGACCTGTGTCACCGACTGTGTCACCGATAAAATTTAAACTTGGGGTACTACCGACAGACATATTTAATATTGTGAAATCTTTTCTTTAAAATGAGAAATACTTACTAGGAGAAAGTGTTGTTTGTGGGTAAATATGAGTGCTACTTAGGTTTAACTCTTACAACCATGACCGGTCTCTCCATTCTTATGATACATAGATCTGTTCGTAATACATTCTTAACAAAGTTAGACTTTACTAAAATCTGACTGTGATCAATAAACTTCCTCGAATTTTCACGGTGTTTATTGAGGACAGATTTTATTCTCAACGCTCTTCTTAGAGATACATTTGAACATTGTGTTGTGTCATTCTATTGTCTAAGCGTATCAACATTTTTAGTCGGTCTTCACCTTCGGCTTAGGTTCAACTTTCTTATGATAGGTTTCATTTAAGTCTCGACAAACGAGTAAGTCTTCTAGATGTAATAAACATTATTAAAAACATAAGCAGCACCTTTACTCTCATCTTCAGCGTATGCCCCAACTATGGCATACGACCCATCTTCTGAAATGGATGCGCTCCAACCGAAATTGTCACCTCCCTGTATATCGGATGACTGGATCTTATTCTGTTGAGCCCACGTCGAGTTTGTACGTTTGAAGACGTAGGAAGCACCGGTGCCACTATTTTCGGCGTTCGCCCCAACTATGGCGTACGACCCATCTCCTGAAATGGATACTGAGTAACCGAAAGCGTCACCCCCTTGTATCTTAGCCTCTTGAGCCCACGTCGAGTTTGTTGTATTACGTTTGAAGATGTAGGCAGCATTGGCACCAGGTGCCCCAACTATGGCGTAAAAACCATCTTCCGAAATGGATACGTCCTCACCGAAATAGCGACCCCCTGGTCTATCGGATCCCTGGATTTTAGCCTGTTGAGACCACGATGAATTTGTACGTTTGAAGATGTAGGCAGAACCGGTATTAGTCGCACCCGTATCTTCATATCTTGCTCCAACTATGACATACAACCCATCTGCTGAAATGGATACTCTTTCACCGAATTCGTCACTGTCTTGTATATCGGAGGACTGGATCTTAGCCTGTTGAGACCACGATGAGTCTGTACGATTGAAGATGTAGGCAGCACCCGTGCGAGGCGTACCGGTTCTGTGTCCTAACGCCCCAACTATGGCATACGACCCATCTCCTGAAATGGATACGCCCGTACCGAATTTGTCACCCGCTTGGAAATCGGATGACTGGATCTTAGTCTGTTGAGCCCACGTCGAGTTTGTTGTATTACGTTTGAAGATGTAGGCAGCATCGGCACCAGGTGCCCCAACTATGGCGTAAAAACCATCTTTCGAAATGGATACGTCGTCACCGAAAACGTGATTTCGCCCATTATCAGATGCCTGGATCTTAGCCTGTTGAGCCCACGATGAATTTGTACGTTTAAAGATGTAGGCAGCACCGGATTGAGACGCACCCGTATCTTCCCACCGTGCCCCAACTATGGCGTACGACCCATCTCCTGAAATGGATACTGAGTAACCGAAAACGTCACCTTGCTGTTTATCGGATGCCGTGATCTTAGCTTCTTGGACCGCATCCCTGGTCAGTACCTGATTCCTAAAATCACTCAAACTTATAGGTCCTGTTGTAGGTGAATTACCTGATGCAAAGCGAATACCACGCATCTCAGACATAGAGTGTGGAGGTGTGTCACCGACTGTGTCACCGATAAAATTCAAACTTGGAGTAGCACCGACAGACATCTAAAATACACATGTATTTTTTTAAGACTCACATCGCAGTGAACATGTTTAAACATAAAATAATTTAGTTATAGAGATGTACCCACCTGATTGTATATTTTTATTCGACGAAATATTCACTGTCGAAGAGTGTAATCATATAATAGATATTATAAACAAACATGCGGTTATAGACCGAGAAGTATATGAACCATCAAAAAATGTTATTGCGGATAGTGTAAATATCGCGGAGATTTTAAATAAAGGCGAACAAGAAGTTTGCAATCTAATAATGGATAAGATATTACATATCTGTAATACTTTTAAAAATGAATATAATATATCTATAAGTGGTTTTGATACACCCACCTTAAGAAAAATAAAAGGACCGACGCGGTTACATAAAGATGGTATGGTTACGAAAACAACACAAGATGGATACTGTAAAGTTTCTGAAATAAGAAACATGAGTATCATAATAGCTCTTAATGATGATTATGATGGGGGTGAATTATGCTTTCCTGAACATAAACGAAAAATAAAATTAAAAATGGGACAAGCCGTGGCATTTCCGCCGTATTGGACACACCCACACTACACAAACGAATTAAAAAATGATACAGTAAGATACACTGTAAATTGCTGGACGTATAATGGTAATTAGGTATCAATCTATATTCTAAGCTCTAACGCCCCGTTTGTGAACATCCATGAGGAGGTTACACAACTCCAAGTATTTGCCTTCGGGGATATCACAATCCTCAATCACGGCGAGGGCCTTTTGGAGATTGGTCACCTTTTCTCGAACCGGAGCTACGGGTGCAGCGGTGACTTGACGTTGTTCAATTCTATCGCGTTCAACGATTCCCGTAGTGTTCCCACGTTGCGCGGGAAACATTTTTCTCCAAACATATGCGTTCATTTCCTGGCGAGCTCGTGTAGAGTGACCTCTCGTGTTTCGCATTTCATGCAACATGCCTGGCGGATACCCATTGATTTCTCTGTCTAGCAATTTGAGCATATCAATTCTGTTATTCGTGATAGTAGCCAATTTAATTGTGTTTTCAACACTCACCAAACCGGTGGGGGATTCCTTCCACATTTGAATAA
>Ga0255759_10003179_pt1 | contig 14464 bp, 23 predicted proteins | sample 101ome_20_FD_179959 | JGI IMG/M metagenome (GOLD analysis project Ga0255759, IMG submission 179959) | Coastal salt marsh microbial communities from the Groves Creek Marsh, Skidaway Island, Georgia - 101404AT metaG (version 2) | ecosystem: Environmental > Aquatic > Marine > Intertidal zone >...
ATCAAAAGAGAATCTTCACGATTTGCGGGAATAGATTCTGATTCTTTGTATGCATTAATGTATCCTAGGAGAAAGTCAAAAGTCTTTTCCCAAAAATCATCATGGTAACTGGGAGAAACCATGACATTCCCAAGATTGTCATATGCATACAACTCCAATTCCATGCTGTACGGAGGAGTAAGATCACAATTGATCATCCTAGGGAAAAAGACTTTGAGGTCATCAGGGAGTTCCAGATAGTATTCTGCTTCTCCCTTCAGACGCTCTTCCTCACTAGTTTTAATAATGCTTGCCTTTGTCTTAGGATTTAGGGCAAAACTATTATATGCTCTAGTGGTAAACTCCATCAAACTTTTGCCATTGCTTCAAGGGTTTTTTCATCAACTGCGGACAGTGGAACACTACCAGCAGAGTCTTTGTTGTAGACTTCATCATACAGTTCTTCGATAGAAACAAAGGTGAGGTTGTAAATATCAGCAAACTGCTTCAGATCGTCACCCTTGATCATCTTACCATACTCATCCATAATCTCAATGATCACACCAACTTGTTTCATACCAGCAAGCTTGAGGATCTCCACACAACCCTCAGTATGACCACGGCGTTCAGTCAGAAGACCAGGACGGGCACGGAGGGGGAACAGGTGTCCAGGTTGGGCAAGAGAAGATGGAGCAGAAGTATCAGAGACAAAAGTGCTGATAGTAGCAACACGATCCCCAACAGACATACCAGTGGTCGCACCTTCAACGGCATCGATACTGGTTGCAAACGGAGTTCCAAAGGCATCACATCCGTTAGTGTGCATCATAGGAATGCCAAACTGATCCAGTTTCTCCTGAGTGCAAGGAAGGCACATCAGACCACGAGCATGACGCATGGCAAACAGAAGATTTTCTGCAGTTGCTTTTTCGGCAGCAAGAACAATATCACCCTCAAACTCACGATCATAATCATCAACCATGACAATGGGTTTTCCGTTACGGAGGTCTTCAACTGCCTGCGCTACATTCTGACGCTTAATGTGGAGCATGATGTCATTAGGACTCCCCAATGAAATAAATTCATCGTCTGCCATGTGATAATTCATGATTTGTTTACCTTCAGAGATCAAGTAGTTATATGTCAAAGAAACATACTTTTCCTTAACACAAGACATTTTACCAGTTGACCATCCAGCATCAGTATCATCACTCATCAACTGCTGAGCACTTTGAACAAAATAACTTCCTTCTTTCCAATAGAAGATTCCATTCAGAGCAAGTGGAGAGATAGCAACCTTTTCGGCAAGACGAGTTGCATACCCATCATCATCAAGTTCGATATGACTATATGGACTGTCAGATCCAACTTGAATATTCGGATGGTTATATGTGCTGACAACACCATCAGGATTATTATCTCGAATAAAACTCAGGAACTTGTTCGAATTCCATGGAGTGTATTGGTCGCAATTGGTAATAACCAATGGTTCAGAAAGATTAATATTAGATTTCTGAATTGCTAAGAGACAAGTTTCTGCTTGACCCAGGGTAGACTTGCCAATGTCAACGATCTCCAGATCAAGATAGTACTTTTCCTTGATACTATTAAGGACGTTGACGTATTCTTTTTCTAAACCGTTGACAATGACGTAATACTTCCCAGTCAGTTTCAAGGAAGAAATAGCCCACTCAATCAGTGGTTTTCCTTTAAATTTTACAAAGGGTTTGGGGTCAATGTATCCGTTGTTTTTGAACCTAGTACCAAGACCAGCAATTGGAAATAGAATGTTCATATTGATGTAGTAGTTAAATTTCTGAGATCGTTCCGTTTCTTAAAAAATACCAACCACCATTAGTAGCGGTTGAATTTACACATACCATATTCATTTGTTCACGATATTCTCTCAGACTATGAAAGAATAACCTATGGTGGCACAAAGATATTCTATCATTGACCAAATAGTTTGTCAAATTGTCATAGATTTGACAGATCTTCAACATTTTATCTGCCGATCCACAAAACCATTTAGCATCAAGATGAGTGTTTAACCACTCACTACCTCTGACATAGGAAAAATAAAGTTCGTTTTTGTCCAACTCATACTCTGATATTGATTCATCACAGACACATCCAACGTCCGTTCTGGTAATAATAACAAAGTCATATTCATCATCAAACTTTTCTATCATTTCACCAACTCTTTTTAGAGAGTAAAGTGGAGACAGTGTTTGAAAAACACTCTTTGTTATCTTAGAAAGATCTGTTTGCTCTGGTATTTCAAAGAAATCTTCTTTTTGTTTTTCTAAAACTACTTCTTTAAAATCAAACTCAGAAAGCAACTTATCCTTGTTCAAGTCGCCTTCTTCCCAAAAATGAGCATAATAATCTACTTCACATCCATCATAAAAATTACCAAAGGTTTTTTTCCATAGATCATAAAACCTAGGATAACCAAAAAAACAAATAGCAAACTTCATAATCTACCAAGAACGTCTATCAGGGTCCATAACAAACCAACCAGATCTATTTGGTTGTTTTGTGAAGGGATCTATTCCACTTGTAATTGGAATTCTCATTAATCCCATCCTATCTATATGGATTCCATTATAGGTTTCCGGATGAAAAACGTTACCCTCATTGAGGTATTGATCGACGTGATCAATACAAGATGCATACTTATTCATCGTTTCTGAATTGCATATGGCAGATGTATCAGACACTCCAAGAGGACTAACAGATTTAAAATCCCAAGCAGTTGGAATTAAAATATTTTCATCTTCCTTTGCTCTTTCTATTTCTTTCTCTGTTATAGGAGTGTGCCATATAACATCGGTTCTTGCCTTTATGCATATATCATAGGTAAACTCATTCTCTTCTTCATATTCTTTTTTTAATTGATTTGCCAATTTTAAATTATACATTCCAGATAACCACGTATGTGGTGTTACACATCTACCTCCAACAAATTTTCTATCATTGGGGTGTACTTCCTTTCTCACATCATCGGTATATTCTCTTAAGATATATTTTTTTGGATTCCAAAGTTCATTGATTTTTTCTTCACAATATTCCAAACCTTCTTTATTCGGATGTCCAGAGAAAAAAATATCAGGGGATAATTTATCAAGAACAATTTCCTTCAAAGAATCATAGTCCTTGACAAAACTATCAAGTCTTCCGATTAACAATAATGCTACCTTCATACAATATTTGTCGTAGGATTTATATTTAAAATTTGAGAAGATATTTCATTTGTATAAACACCAGCCCTTAAAATAACCGTAGGACTGTCCAAACCTCTCAAAATTTCTGGTGATTGTATTTTTAATTTAGTTCCATATAATCTTTTGTTTTGTTTTTTAATATCATTGTCCAAAATAGAAATAACCACACCTTCATCCAAACCAAAATTCAAAAGATTTTGAGAGAATATATGTGCTCCAAAAAGATATACATCGCCACTAATACTATCAACTATAGTAGATACATCATTTTTTAATTTGTAAATATAATCTAAAAATAGATCTTTAGAATATTCAAAGTTTACATCAACCCTAACATCATCAGATTTTGTTGCCTTCACAAAAATAGAATGATTATCAACGACTTTCTTTTCAATAACAAATCCTGCTTTCAATAATACATGTTCCAAAACAAACTCATCAAGATAATAAGTATGCTCAAAGTTTATAGTATTAGTATATCCTTGCCTCAACCAATACTTCATGTTTGGTATTGATATAAACTGAACTCCATCGTCAGTAAGATCTTCAAATATTTTTTTAAGAAAATCTATAGGATTATATGCATGTTCAAAAACATGAGAATGAATAATACATTTATATTTTTCATCAAAAAATTGAGTTTCATAAAATCCTCTAATATATTTGAGTCTCCCATCAGAAGATTCTTGGTAAGAGGGTTCAATGATTTCATATGAGAATTCAGATTCTAAAGTAGAAAAATTATTCCATAGACTACCAGACGCTCCACCAATCTCAAGATACTTATCAATCCCCTCAGAGTTGTCTCGAATAAAATCAAAAAATCTCTTATGGTGTTGTTGCCAAATTTTCCCAACACTACCAGGTGTATGAGAATTTTCATACAAAATATTAGGATCTATGAGGGTTTTCAACTGAACTAGTCCATTATCAGACACTCCCCATACTTGATCAAAAAACAAGTCTTCCTCAGCAGGAGTATCCACACATCCCATAAAAACTGGAAACTTTTCTATAGTGTAAAGTTCTTTTACAGGAGTGTGATTGTCAAGAATACAATAATTTCTTTCGGTCATTTATGAGTACCAGTTTTCAAAAAATTCATAGTCGCTATAATTTTCAAGTCTGAAACAGTCTCCTAAAACTTTATCAAAGCTCTGCATCCTAATTCCATTCTCAATACACTGTGCATACATCAGTCTACACGTATCATATTTACCATAGTTAATAGAATGGTTTGTTTCAGTTATTTTATCATAATCCACCCAAGACTGGCAAAGTTTATCCATTGTCTTGGAATCACTTAACAAAAACATTGGATAAACTCTATTTGGTGCATAAGTTTTTCCCGTATTGATATGATAACAAATATTTTCAAGATCACTAAAATATTTTTCAATATCAGTATGAAGGTGTAAAAAGTCTGGACGACTTCTAATCACAACATCATATGTAAATGAATTGTCCTTTTCATACTTTCTTTTCATCTCTGCAGCGAGGTGCATTGTATAAAATTCAGGATTACTACTAATCCCAAGAGCAAATTCTCTATTGTTATACCACCGTATCAACAGTGATCTAATATTATCAGAGCAATTATTTTTCAAATAGTGATCATAATCCAATATTTTATATTCTTTGACATTCAAAAACTTTTCGATACACTCATCAGTAATTTCATCATCAACATCATCTTTATATAATTCTGGATTTTGTGATCTAATGCTCCACATAGAAACACCTCTGTTCTTCCATGTGGACACAAATACATCACAATCAAACTTTTCAATCAACTTATTAGTATATTCTAAAACCTTTGGATGATCAAAGGTTCTCATTTGTCCACAAAGTAAAAGTGCTGTTCTCATCTTTCAACCCTCAAAATTTATTTCTAGTAGCCCATATGGGATATATTCTTCCAGTGTTATTCCAGTCTGGAGCCCAATAAGTTTGATCAGGAATACAATAGAACTCATACTTCTTACTTATAAGAGAAAAAACTGACTGATCATGCCTGTGCTCCCTAAATTCTGGATGATTAGATTTTGAAGATGGTGCATCAGTAATATAATGATGATTATTTTCTACACAAATATCTTTTATTTCTTCAACAATGTTCCTGTTTGCTTGATTGTTCTTGAGGAAGAATGTTGTGGCACATCTTTGACCAGTGTTTAAATGCTCCATGTTGTCTGGAAAGACTCTCAAATAAGTATCCATCTTTGTATATGCTCGTTCCAAATGACCTAGATCAAAGCATAAAGATCCACGATCCGACGTTATAGTTTTATATCCTTCGAAGTTAATTAATCCTTGATTATTAAAAGTGCATCCAATGTCAGCATAACAAACTAAATCATCCTCTGGAATATTTTTCATGATCTCAGACAACAAAAAATACTTCCACATCCAATACCCATAACCACGGGTAGAAGATAAGAAATTTTTATATGTTTTTATTTCTTCTGAGATATCATAAATGTTTCTTTCTGAGAAAAGATTAATACTGGAAAATTCTCCAAAAGATTTTGCATTATCAACAAACCTAAAGTGTGCTCTCACAAATGATTCAAAAGGAGCGCCGAAAGATACTAGATGAACATTCATGATAGAACCTCAGATAAAAATGTTGTAACATCATCGAGTGATACTTTCTTATCAAAAATTGGTTGACTTAGAATTTCATTATACAACTTATCAGAACTATCAATTTCTGCAATTTTTTCAACTAATTCATCATCAGACATATCAACAGCATTGATAAATCTAGATGAATTAAAATCTTGATCTACCGTCTTATCCCCATAGTAAATTGGAATGTTTCCAGCAACCATTCCATGGAGTAATTTTTCTGTGTGATATCCAGGAGTTACAGAATTCTCGTAACACAATGAAAACTTATAGTTAGATATCATATCAAGTTTATACTTTTCACCATCTGGCAATGGGAAGTTGGGATTTGCCTTACCCCAAACATCAACGTGCTTATATCTAGAAATATTTTTAACTGCCAAAATTCTTGACTCAATTGGTTTACCATAGACAATAGAACAAAATTCACCCTTTCTCTTTATGGTAAATTCGTTTTCACCATAGAGATAGGACTCTGGTATTAACCATTGTGGATCATCATATGTCCCTACACCAAACCAATCAATGTAAAGATGCCAGAGAGGAAGTCTAAAATTTCTACCTTGATTAGTATCAAAATCAAAAGTTAAAGAGTAATCACATCTATTGAAATTTGGTCTAATATTTTCTCCTGTAAAAAATATTTTTTTACAATTTTTATATCTACCATTTTCATTTCCAAAAACACTGAAGAACATTACATCAGCATCTTCAGGATTTACTACTTCAACGTTCTCATACAACTCTCTAACAATGTGTATGAAAAAATTATTATTCGGGTTAAATGTTCCCCAAAAATCAGAAAAGCAAACTTTCATGGTTTAATCAATTAACGTTTTCTTTGTTCCAATAGGCACCAGATATAGCAGAAGAAAACTCTAAACTCTGAATAGCCAAAGAAGGTTCAAACCAATAATTATTTAGATTGTGTTCCCGAATCAAATAATTATAAAAATGATCGGCAGGCAAATAAACATCAGAAATGACATCGATTACTTTCTTTGCCATTCTACCACTAACCAAAAAAGCATGTGTGCATCTAGAACCTCTGTCGGTTTTGTATACATACTTCCCATCAACACTAGGTTCATGCAAATTTAAACAAGAACCCACCCATGCAACATCCCAGTCATTTGGAAGTTGTTCCATGAACATATTACAATATTCCACAAAACCATCACAAAGAGTGACATCATCTTCCAAAATTAAAACACTTTCATAATCGTTTTTAACAACGTCCTTTAGAATAGAAACATGTTTCAATACTAATGATCTTTCCGAATTTTGCGAATCTTCATTGTAGTGCCCTAATCCTTTTTTCCATTTGCTGAATACATTTGGATAATCTTTTTCTATTTCAGATTTATTCCATGTGTTTTTATCATAAGTTTCTACAAATTCATAACTATAAATTTTTTCTTCTTCAAACTGCTCCAATAAAGATTGTTTTCTTTCTTCCAGTTTTGAATAATGACAAACATATATGTTATCAACATTCAGTTTTGGTACTAACAATTCTTTTTTTTCCAACTCTTTTCTCCAAGGTTCTTTTTGAGAGTAGAGGTAATCACACCCGTCAAATTTAAAAGTAAAATCGCCGTTATAATCTATCCCATAAATTCTATAAGATACATTATTCTTGGTATGAGTAACATCAGTATTTTTTGTTATGTTCTTGAAATTTAATTCTTCACCAAATAACTTTTGATGTAGATTGGCAACTCCTCTAGAATAAACCTGAGGTCCTGTCATATTCAAAATATCATTTGGATATGAATTGTTTTCAATATTGTCAACTATCAAATCAATAACTTCTTTTAAGATAGGATGTTCTTTATTGAAAATTAAAGCCCACTGAACATAAGTATTTGGATTTGTTTCTGCAGTTATTATTGCCTGGTCTTCATCCCTTATTAGATTATCTAAAGATACGTTAATAGAGGAGTCTAAATCAAGATAGACTCCTCCGTGTTTATACAAAACCAAGTACCTCCAAAAATCAACTTTGGCAACAGGTATTGTTAATCTATTAAAACATTCGGATATTTTTCCTGGGTAATTTGTATTAACAAATTCGGCAATTTCCGAATCAGTGTAAATTTCATGTTTATATGTTGGATTTAATTCCAACATTCTATTAACCTTTTTTTGAATTTTGGGATGAAGATTTTTCGTTATCCAGGATTGAAATATATTTTTTGGGATCATAACCACCAATTCAAACTAGGCATTTCAACATTGTTGTTGTAGTTTGGAAAATCTATGCCTGGCAGTGGATATGATTTAGTTTCTCTTTCAACTTTAGCACACAAATCTTTCCTAATATAAGAACATTCAAGCACATCTGGAAATCCTTCGCAAGGATTGGCTCCATTGTTTTCATGAATATGAAACAGATAAAAATTCTTATTCAACAATTGAAGAAGTTTAATAATTTCTTGTCCGTCTCTAGGTCTCCCATATGCACCTTCTTCTGGAGTAAACGTTCTATATTCATAACACATCCAGTGTATTTCAATAGAAATTTGAGAGAACTTTAAAAGATTCTCCTCCTTCATATTTGTGAGCGTTTCATATTCTCCACCATCAATGTCCATGCACAATAGCAGATTATTATCTGTCACTGGATCTAGTTCTTGATCCATTACTTTAGAGTCAACCCATATCTGTTTAAATCTATAGTTTGGATGAACTTGATGAGTAAATGGTGCAGAATCATACAGGTTAATTATTTTACCCATATTTGCCAGTTGCCAATCACAAAGAGAAATTGGACCAACTCCAAGAGAGTAAACACTTTTGGTTTGTTCTAATGGTTCTGCATATATTACATATCCACCATCACAAGGAGGACCAATTCTTCTTTTTCTAAATCCCAAATCATATGGAATAAGTTCTTTTTTTAACTGATTATAGTAATCAAAATTTTCAGTCTTTCTTTCTCCAACCACAATCAAACCCTCTTGATAATATTTTCAAAGACACCTTGAAGAGAAAAATAATCTTGATAAAGTTCTTTACCCTTCTTCAACATCTCATTATATGTATCATCGGAAATATTCTTCAAAATATCATACGTATTTCCGATATTCTCATCATCAATTATAACACAAAATTCTTCCCAATCCAGTTCATCAGACCATGGAAGTGCATGATCATCAGAAATATACACAGGCACTGTTCCAAGTTGGAATGATTCATAAAGTCTAAAACTAGTTGTACCGTATCCTCTAGGACACAGAGAAAACTTAGAGGCAGACATCACATGAAGAAAGTTGTTCAGTTTTTCTTCGCCAACATTAATATCCCAATTACCTGCTTTTACAAGACAATCATCTTTACCACGGAATGCTTTGACCATATCGGTTCTAACCCAATAAGTATTAGATCCAATAAAAGAAGCAAAATACTTATGTCCTCTTTCAGGTATAGTTTCCTTTGGAATAGAAGAACAAATAAGTGGAATTGGAATTACATTTCCTTTCTTACGATTACCACCAGCAGAAAAAATCATGGTGTCTTCCGGAAAGTCTTCAAAAGGTCCATCATCCTGCTGACAAACTGTAAAGTACTTTCCATCAGCACTTAATGTTTCATACATAAGATTCTGCAAATCTGGATATGGTTGTCCAGCCCAAATCTTATTGCAGAAAATGTTAGACCAAAAGATATCAATATATTCTCTTTCGGGTTTTGTTTCTAATTGTTGATAGTGACTATAAAAATACTCTTCAATGTATTTTCCCTGATGATATGGAGGATAAGTTGGCGTAAGAGACTTTGGTCTCAGATAATTTTGATTCAAATAAACCACAGTCCTTCCTCCTTAAACTTAGCAATCTTTGTATTTACACCAACCATCCAGTTATTATGAACGATCATTGCGTTTTCTTTTTTACCTTGCTGATAATACACATTACCATTAGGGAATAGATCCTCTGACAATAAGGCAATGTGATCGTTATATTTGCTCAATGCAATACGATTCATAATGAGTTGATCATCATCACTATCGTCTGCTCCACACTCGGCAACTAACTGACGACACTTTGGAGTTTCGTTGAATACCATAAATCCAGTGCAGATTGTAGAACCAGGAGCATCAGTTTGGAACAATACTTCTTCGTGCCCTGTAAGGATCTCTACTGGATTTTCTTTGAATACAATATCAGTATCAACCCACATCAGGTTTGGGTGTTCTTTATGAACCTGATCAATAATCTTCCACTTGTGCCTAACAATATTTCTAAATCCACTGTTCTGGTTAAATGTCCAATCTTGATATTCTTTTAGTTGCTGTTCCATATAAAGGAATGCACCTTTATATCCACTAAGTATAAGAGACTTATATACATCTTCATCCATACAGGCAATGATGAAGTCGTCCATATTGATGCCCACATTCTCTGCAGACTTCAACATATTCATACAAATATCAAGACATCCAGAGTTTAAGAATGTTAGAAACTTCATAGGGATTGTTTTTTATTATTATACTAAAAAAGGACGACTCGCGCAAGTCGTCCTCCTTAGGTCTTTACATGCACGCCACTTGCTCTTTGTCTAGAAGCAAGAAACTAGGCGGGAGTATAAACCCCATCCGCACCACTTGCTCTTTAGAGAAGCAAGAAACTCCGAGGGTCATTTGACCATCCCGACCAGGGTTTTTTACATGTCTCCATCATGGGCATAATGAGGATGACTCCACCAGTGCTTTTAGAGACTCTCCGTGTCTTCATCGTCCTTGACATAAGCAGGGACATTATCAGGATCCAACCAACAAGTGTAATCGTGGTCTTCCATAGCAGTCATGAGTTGCATCTCGTTATCACAAAGATACATATCACGGTAGCGTCCAGTGTAGGAGTCTACCTTTTGAATGCGGCAATCAGGCATTCCGTTGATTTCCAACTTACCAACCTGAACATAACGATAAGGAAACCGCTCCATAAGAACGGTAGGTTTTTGAATGACTTTCATCAGGCAACCTCAATAGTAGAGAGGTCTTGATAGAGATAATCCATCAGCATTTCATAGTCATCAAGGGGATCTCCAGAAAACACAACGCCATTATTTTCATAGTAGCGACGCACTTTCTTATAAAGTTTCGGACTCTTTACATCAAGGTAGATATCCCCGTTAGCAGCAGATCTCAAAGTGCTAACATCTTTCTTGAATTTTTCGATCAGAGACATTGTTGTGTGTTGAATACCTTAGTATTATAAGCGCTTGACTTTATATAGTCAAGGTGTCAGTCAGGAAACTGACAATCGAAGTGACAGGATTCGAACCTGCGACCTCCTGTTCCCAAAACAGGAGCGCTACCAAACTGCGCTACACTTCGGGTTGGTAGTTCCTATCGCCGCCAGTCCTGAACTACCAAGGAGACTGTCGCAGTTGAGTGGTCTCAACAGAAGTAATTATACTACTTCTTGTGCCCTTTGTCAAATGGTGCCCAGTGTTGCCAGTTGTATTTGTGGACTGCCCACATCCCCATAATGGGAACGAAGATAAGGGCATAACAGAGAGCTCCTAAAAACAAATCGTTGTTTAGTGCCGTTGCTGCGAAGTGTCCCATTACTGTTCTGAAAAAATAGAAACTACAAATAAAAATACACCAAACATGCACATAAAAAACAAAATTCCTAACTCGACGACCATGTTTCCCAAGGATCACAGTTGTATACACAAGAATCTGGATGTGCCCACTCTTCTTGTTTTAATGAAGATAACTGAGATCTTAATCTCTTAACCTCTTCTTTAAGCCAAAAATTTTCATTTTCTAATTCTGTGATTCTGTCCATAAATGTCTGAAGTATCTGTCTACATGATTTAGACAATCTAATGGTGCTTGTTCTGCTGTGTGTGCCCAATCATAGCAAAAGTCAATCATATCAAGAGTAATATGATTAACCCCATACATTCTAGAAAAAGATGATGTGGCAAAATGAAACCTAATTTTAATGTGCGGTTCCATTCCCCTTGTAATGTTCGGATTCATAGTAGTGCCCCTTCTTAGAACCGAAATAAATTGTTGTTAAAACAAAAGGCACTGCTACGATTACCAATGCCCGTCCCAATAAATGCTCCATGTTTTCTTATCTGGTATGTGCGAAATAACTGATGTTAATACAAACCATTCTGATGCTGTGGAATAAACAACATGTTTTTTATCGTTGACTGTAACGATATATTTTCGCATTATTTAAATTCATCTCTAGTATACTTATAAGGCAATGATGCTTCCAAAGTTTTTAGAAGATCTCCATACTCACGATACCTTCTGTCACCAGCAATGAAATGATGCTGACGTTTCCAAATAGCATCAATGAGAAGTTCTGTCTGTTCGTTAGTTAGATTCATTCTACTCGAATACGGGTTTTACTGGTGGATTGAATTCGTCCCTGTGTGCTTTCATAACGTGCTTAGGAACACCGTAGTATCCCATATGCATCCACACACAGTCAATATAACGAAGATCCTCACGATCTGCGTCAAATGTCGTCATATCACAATAATGAACAATGTCTTGTGGAACCTCAACTTTTTTCCAAGTTAATGGTTCTTCAATATAAAATGGAATCATTTTTCTTTCATCATTTTTTCAACACGCTTTCGCATGTCAGACATCTTTTGTTTTTCATGGTCCATATGAAAATAACCATGCTTACCCTTCATTATCATTGTGCCTTGATAGAACATCGTGGCAGCAAAGATAAGCAAGAGTACAATACCAATTATTTCAGGGTAATGTTTAACCATGGTAGCACAGGGGGTATGGCTCCGACAAGCCTCAGTAGTCCTTCAGCAAATAAAGCAAGAACCACCCAACCGACGCACATACTAATGATAGAAGCATTACGGTTGTGTCGTCGTATTGCTGCATCGATCATCTCCTGACATTCGCGTTGAGAGATTAATCGTTCATCACTTTTCATCGCCAAGGTATTTTGCTAGTGGGTCGTGTCTAGTTTCTACAATGGCGCACGCTCTTTTGTAGAACATATTGTCTGTATTGCCAGACTCTTCGAAGACAGCCTTGACTTTCACCCAATTATTATAGGTGTGATCGTCCATAGGTTCTTTTTGCGGGAGTATTTATTAGCTATAATAGAAAGAAGTTCTACTTTGTCAACTATGTGTTGATTTCAAGAAATTGTTAAGAACGGAAAGGAGAGGATTCGAACCTCCGGATGCTTACACATCTCCTGTTTTCAAGACAGGTGCATTAAACCGCTCTGCCACCTTTCCAGTTTTATCTGACTTCGAAGTCCAGTTTGCGAACTTTACGTTGTCGTCTTGCCTCTTGCCATTGAATATCTTCATTGGTAAGAACACCTTTCTTATTCTTGGTGTTGTATGAGTTTAGCATAACAACACTAGACAAGTCAAGTGCTGATACTTTATCACCACGAATAGTTGCCATGTTTGGGCAACCGCATGTAACGGTCTTATTCTGGCGTCCCTCTAACTCCTTACCACAGGAGCGACACCTAATCTTTATATTATCCATCAGTATAATGTGGTATACTTCTTCAGTTTTCAGTTATTTATATGGGTGATGAGGGATTCGAACCCCCGACCAATTGCGTGTAAAGCAACTGCGCTACCACTGCGCCAATCACCCGTGATCACATTGTAGCATATACTCTACGGTTTTGGCAACATCTTCCATTGCCAGTCGTAAGTCTTCTCTTTGACCCGACTCTTGCTTGCATACGGGACGACGATTATCTGTAAGAGTCCAACGCCAGCGTTTCATGCTTTCGCAATACCAGAGTTTGATATTCATACGCTACTCAATAGTCATGCCTATTTAACAGGTCTGAATTTTTTCGATACAAAGCATAACAATAACTTTCTGGGTCAGCATCCATAGTGTGATGTGCGTGAGTATGGATTCCTTGAATCAATAAAAGAGATCCAATAATTAAAAGGTTAAAGTGAGTTATTGGGGAGCAAAGAATTTTTTTCATAAAAAAAGGGGGACCGAAGTCCCCCGTATTATAGCACATCAGAAACGATACTTGGTGCTGAGTTCTGCTTTCCAACTGGTTTTGCCAGAAGTTTGTGTTGCTTCGGCTTTCAGTTTAGCAGAGAGTTCATCGGTCAGTTTGATACCAGTGCCGATCTCAGCAGCAGCAAAACCAGCAGAAGATCCACCATCAGGGGTCTTAGCACCACCACCCATTTCGACATAAGGTTTTAGAGCACCAACTTTCCAGTCATAACCCAGACGTGCCTGGTTGACTGCTTCCTTGTAGTTAGAATCAGAGAACTTAAATTCAGATTTGGTCATCACGTAGGGACCAGCAAGGGCAGGTGCCGTCACCATAGGGATGGCAAGGGCGGCAAGAGCGAATGCTTTCATTTGTTTTTCCTTTGAATAGAGTTTGAGTGTCTCAGAAAAAAAGACCCCTACATTTTAGCAGGGGTCCGTTGTTTTGTAGTTAAGGGTTAGTTAACTTTCAGTTATCAGAAGCTGTACTTTGCGCCCAGCTTAACCCCATAACCGTTCTCAGCACCATTAGCGCCACCAGCGAATGCGAATTCGCCGTAGACTCCAACTGCTTCGGTAGCGGCAACAGAAGCGCCAACCTTACCAGAGATAACGGTGTCGGAAGCGC
>Ga0255759_10003181_pt1 | contig 14463 bp, 12 predicted proteins | sample 101ome_20_FD_179959 | JGI IMG/M metagenome (GOLD analysis project Ga0255759, IMG submission 179959) | Coastal salt marsh microbial communities from the Groves Creek Marsh, Skidaway Island, Georgia - 101404AT metaG (version 2) | ecosystem: Environmental > Aquatic > Marine > Intertidal zone >...
TATCCCTTTAGGGGGAGAAACTAATAGAGTTGAAGGAACAACATCAATTATAAATAAAACTATTTATATAAATTTTAAAAATATGAATAAAGTTATTGATTTAGATGAAGATAATTTAATTATTACGGTCGAAAGTGGAGTGCTGTTACAAAAAGTACATGAAAAAGTATCAAAAAAAGGTCTCTTCTTTCCAGTAAATATCGCACCTAGTGGCCAATGTACCATTGGCGGTAATATTTCTACCAATGTAGGCGGACTTCAGACTTTAAGGTATGGAAATATTGAAAATAATATAAACGGGCTAGAAGTTGTTTTAAGCGATGGCACAATCCTAGATCTACAAAGTAAATTAAAAAAAGATAACTTTGGACCAAAATTTTGGAAAATATTTTGTGGAAGTGAAGGAATTTTTGGAATAATCACCAAAGCAAATTTAAAATTAATTCCAATTAAGAAATACAAAACTACTTATTTGATTCAAATTAACAGCCTAAAAAAATCAATTAATTTATTCAAAGATATTAGAAAATACTTTTATGACAATTTAATTAGTTTTGAGATAATATTTCCGATACCCCTGTCTATTTTATTAGATCAGAAAAAGCAAAATATAGCGCTAATTATTGAAATAAATTCCAATGAAAAAAATAACTATTACTCAGCAACTAAAAAGTTATTTAATAAACATTCTGCTAAAATAATTAACATTGAAAAAAATCTTCAGAATTCTCAAATTTGGAAACAAAGAGAAAAAATTGTTTATAATCAAAAGATACATCATTTTAACCACAAATTTGATATTTCATTGCCCTTAAATAATTGGGAAAAATTTATAAAAGAAATTAATACTTATATTAAATTAAATAAACAATTTACGCCTTATTTTTTTGGCCATTTAGGCGATGGTAATTTGCATTGTAATTTTAAAATTGAACCTGACTCTGCAAGTAATTTGAAAAAAATTACTAATTATATCTTTAAATTATCTTTGAAATTAAAAGGCAGTATTGCTGCAGAGCATGGACTTGGTATCAAAAAAAATGAATTAATTCAAAAATACAAATCTAAAGAATATGTTAAATTTTTAACTAATTATAAAAAACACTTAGACCCAAAGTTAATCCTAGGCAAAGGAAAACTATTTAAGACTCCATAGGTCTTTTAATCTAAAATAACTCATAGCAAGAACCAATAAAGGCTTATCAATAATACCAAAACCAGGAAAATTACTGTGTTTAATCTTTTCAAATAGGTCGATTTTACTAATTTGCGCAGTTAAAGTTTGTGCAATAAGTTTTCCAACTATAGTTGTTAAGGCTAAACCGTGACCTGAGTATCCTTGAGCATAGATTATATTATTATCTAATCGCCCTATATCAGGTAATCGATTTACAGTAATTGCTACATGGCCACTCCATGTACACCAAGCATTATACTTTTCTAAACCAGGCATGATTTTTTTAATACTTTTTTTCAATGATGATTCTAATGATAGTGGTTCTACATTCGAATAACTAACACCTCCCCCAAATATCAAATTATCATGAGGATCAAGTCTAAAATAATTTAAGACAAATAGCATATCTCCAATTGTCAGTCGTTTTTTAAAGAATTTAGTTAATTCTACCTTAGGAATATCTTTAAATACAGACACATAAGTTTTTACAGGCATAATTCTTCTTCGCAGTTTGGTATTAAGTTTTTCAATATAGGCATTACAACAAAGAACCATTTTATTTGCAGTAATTGTATGGTTATTTTGTAATAAAATTTTTACATTTTTATTGGATGAGTAGGAAACCACCTCAGTATCTTCAAAAATTTTACAATTTTTATTTTCTAATAGTTTTTTGGTTAAGGACAAACAGTAATTTAAAGGATGAATTTGTCCGCACTCACGATCAAACATTGCGGATTTATAAAATGGGCTTTCAAAGTATTCTGACATTTGATTTTTGTTCAAAAATTTAGCGCCGTCATAATCAAAATTATTATTAAGATATTCCACATACCTCTTTAACTCTTCTTCGTGATTATTTGAAACAGAATTAAGAAGGTAGCCTTCAACTAAATCACAAGAAATGCCAACTTCACGAATATTTTTTTTTACTTCGCGAACTGCCTCTAAAGATAAATTCCACATACTTTTAACTTCATCTTTTGAATGTTTTTGATTAGAAAAATCTCCGGAAAAATCATGAATGATTTGGCCACCATTTCTGCCAGAAGCACCCCAGCCAACTTTATTTTTCTCTAAAATTATAATTTTTAAATCAGGATTGTGCTTATTTAAATAAAATGCTGTCGAAATACCTGATAAACCTGCGCCAATAATGCAAACATCACATTGTAAGTCTTCATCTAATTTGCTAGAATCTATGCTTAATGCTTTTGTACGAAAATAATAGTTATCTGTATACTCCATCAGAAACATAAATATCAAATTTTAAAGTTCAATAACAGCTATGAATGATTATATCGATTGGTTAAAAAAGAATAAAATTACTGAAGTAGAATGTATGATACCTGATAATTCAGGTATCCCCAGAGGTAAAATTCTTCCCACAAAAAAATTTTTAGACACTATTGAATCAGGAGGGTTGAGACTTCCTTTGAATCTTTTTAAATTATCTGTATCGAGGGATATTACTTACTCTATTGATGATCAATTACTAAACCCAACTGACGGAGATTTTGTTTTAAAACCTGACTTTGACACGCTAAGAGTAGTTCCTTGGTATTCTGAACCTACAGCACAGATCATCTGCGATGCAGTTGATCGAAACAACAAAGATATTGAGGTTTACTCGCGAGGAATATTGAAGAGAGTTATTCAGATGTTTGAAGATATGAATCTCACACCAGTAATAGCTCCTGAAATTGAGTTTTATTTAGTAAAAAAAAATAATGATCCAGACTACCCCCTTGAAACACCCGCTGGTCAATCAGGCAGAACAGAAAAGGGAGATCAGTCTTATGGTATAGATGCTGTCAATGAATTCGATCATATATTTGAGGATTTATATGATTTTTGTGAAGCTCAAGAATTAGATGTGGAAACAATCAACCATGAAGATGGGCCTGCACAAATGGAAATTAATTTTAAACATGGAAATGCATTAGATTTAGCTGATCAAGTATTTTTATTCAAACGTACACTAAGACAAACTGCACTTAAGCATAATTTATATGCAACATTTATGGCCAAGCCGATGGAAGATTCACCTGGTAACTCAATGCATATTCATCAATCTTTATTAAAGAATGGTAAGCCTGTCTTTGCAGATAAGAACCTAAAAACTTCAAAATTATTTGACAATTACCTTGGCGGCTTACAAAAATACTCTAAGGCATTCCTCCCACTATTTGCGCCTAATGTAAATTCATTTAAAAGGTTGAGAGGATTTTGGGAGGAAGGCACGCCATTCAATCTTAATTGGGGATATGAAAATAGAACCTGCGGATTTAGAGTACCTAATTTTAATTCAGCAAATCAGGTAAGAATTGAAAATAGATTATGCGGTTCAGATGTAAACCCTTACCTTGCTATAGCGGCTACATTGTCAGCTGGCTATCTAGGTATTAAAAAGAAATTAAAAGCTTCTCCTGAAACTAAAAAAGCAGCATACAATGTTAATATGTCACTTACAGATAGTATTTATCAATCAATTGATTTTTTCTCTAGATCTAAGGAAGCTAAAGAGATATTTGGCGATACATTTGTTGATCTTTTTTGTTCTATAAAAGACTTAGAAGTGAATGCGTATAATAAAATTATAACTGCATGGGAAAGAGAATACCTACTTCTGAATGTTTGATTTTTTATTTGCAAAATAAAAAATTAACGCAGCTGACATCACAACTAATAAAACAATAGCTGAAAGCGCGTTTACTTCAGGGCTTAATCCTAATCTTACTTTTGAAAAGACTACTATTGGTAATGTATTTGCTCCGGGCCCATTTGTAAAACTAGCTACTACTAAGTCATCTAGCGACAAGGTAAAAGATAACAACCATCCAGAGACAATTGAAGGTAAAATTACAGGTGCAGTAATTTTCCAAAAAACTTTATTGGGCATAGCTCCTAAGTCTTGAGCGGCCTCCTCGATATTTTTATCAAAGGAACTTAATCTTGCTTGTATGATTACACCGACAAAAGCAATCGAAAATGTTATGTGAGATATAAGAACTGTAAGAAAACCTTTAGAAGATGGGAAACCAATTAAATTATTAGTTGTTATAAAAAACAACAAGAATGAAAGGCCTAATATTATCTCTGGCATAACTAAAGGTGATGTGCCAATAAAAATAAAAAATATTCTAAATGGAATATATTTAATCCTAGCTAAAGAATAACCAACCATTACACCAATCAAAGTTGCAAAGCTAGCGGATAAGAATGCTACCTTTAAACTGGTATAAAACGCTTCTAAAATCTGTTCATTGTGAAATAACTCCGAATACCATCTAAAAGAGAATGATGTCCATACCATCACTCTTTCACTATCGTTAAATGAATAAAAAACGAGTGTAAAAATGGGAAAGTAGAGAAACATAAACCCAAAAGATAACAAGCCAATCTTTAAAAAATTTAAATTTTTAATCATTTTAAATTATATTTTTCATATTGTTTCTGAAAAATCAAAATGGGCACTACTAGAAATAAAATTCCTGACATTGCAAGCGCACTTGCAATAGGCCAATCTCTATTTTGAAAAAATTCTTCCCATATCATTTTACCAAAATAGAGCCTATCGCTACCACCTAACATCTCCGGGATGACAAACTCTCCCACCACTGGAATAAAAACTAACATTGAACCAGCTACTATTCCGGGAAGTGACAATGGCAATATGACTTTAAAAAAAGCTTTAATAGGTTTTGCCCCTAAATCATATGCGGCATCTATAAGATTTAAATCAAACTTAACTAGATATCCATACAAAGGAAGTATCATAAAGGGAAGATAGGTATATACAACTCCAAGTATGACAGCATAGTGATTGTGCAAAAGAGGAAGTGGGTTATCAATTATTCCAAATTTAATTAATAATGAATTTATTAATCCATTACCTTGTAAAAGAACCTTCCATGCATATACCCTTAATAAAAAAGATGTCCAAAATGGTATGATTAAAAAAATTAGCATGATATTTCTCACTCTCTCTGAGGACTTCGCGACATAAAAAGCAATAGGAAAGCCAATCACTAAACAAATCAAAGTGGAGGTAAAAGCTAAGGAAAGTGAATTTAAATAAGATTTAAAATAATAAAAATCAGAAAAAACAAAAATATAGTTATTCAAAGTTGCATTAATTTGAAATCCATTTTCGGTAAATTCAAATAAATCTTTGTATGGAGGCATCCCCCACTCAGCAATTGAAATAGATATTTTGAAAATTAAAGCTAAAGGTATAAAGAAAAATAAGACTAACCAAAAATAAGGCGTAAAAACAAACCAAAATTTGTAGCTTTTTAACTTCTCACTAATCATTAATGGGAAAGATTGAATTTTCATTCCAGGAGCAAATGACTTTGTCATCCCATTTAATATTTAAGTTCTCAGTAAAAAATTTATTTTGTTGAAAAACATAAAAAGTAGCTTTATCAGTTTTAATTAAATATTTTGTATAGCTACCTAAATAGGCAATTTCTTTAACAGTTCCTATACATTTATTAGTTTGAGTTTTTTCTTCTCCCTCTTTAAATTTACTAATTTCAATTTTTTCTGGTCTCAACAAAAATTTATTTGTCGGAATAGCTTTTGCAGAGTTAATAAAAGCATTTAATGTACTTGAGTATAATTTACTATCCTGATTTTTATTAACTTCAAAAATATTGGCTGTTCCGATAAAATTAGCTATGTATTCATTACCAGGTGTCTCATAAACCTCAACTGGTGTGCCGATTTGAAGAATATTACCTTGTTGCATTACAGCCATTCTATCCGATAAGGACATGGCCTCTTCTTGATCATGGGTTACTATTATAAAGGTTATACCCAATTTAAATTGCAGATTAACAAGCTCAAATTGTGTTTGTATTCTTAGTTTTTTATCCAAGGCCGCTAGTGGTTCATCAAGCAATAGTAATTTAGGTTTCTTAACTAAACACCTTGCAAGAGCAACTCTTTGCTGCTGACCACCTGAGATCTCATTAATTTTTCTTTTTTGAAGGGCAGATAATTCTAGCAATGTTAGAGCTTCATTAATTCGTTCTTCAATTAGATTTTTTTCAAGTTTTTCCTCTTTTAAACCAAATTCGATATTCTTATAAACATTTAAATGAGGAAATAGCGCATAATTTTGAAACATGATATTCAACGGTCTGAGGTAAGGGGGGAGATCGGTAATATCTTGACCGTCTAATATAATTCTGCCTTCATCTGGTTTTTCAAACCCTGCAATAATTCTTAGCAGTGTTGACTTCCCGCATCCGGACGAACCAAGCAAACTAAATAGCTCAGATCTTTTAATTTTGACTGAAACTTTATCTAAAGCGACTACATCATCAAAACGCTTGCTAATATTATCTATTATTAAAAAATCTTCATTTGATGACATTTGGATTAAATCTTATAGGGAATTCATTTAAAGCGTAACTAGATTTTAGTTACGCTTTAAAATTAATATATTTTTAGTTAGAAGTTTTGAACTCATTGAATACTCTTGAAGAGATTCTAGATTTCTGGGGTGAGTCCGCCTGATCAGGGAAAAGTTTAGCCATTGTTTCCTCATCAGCGTAGACTGCAGGGTCATCTAATATTTCTTGATCAATTAACCCTGGAGTAGTATTGGCAACTAAATTGGCATTTGGGTACCATACATAATTGGTGTTTGCAGCAACAACTTCTGGTCTCATATAGTAATTGATAAATTTATGAGCGTTCTCGATATTTTTAGCATCTGCAGGAATAGCCATTTGGTCAAACCAAATTACTGTTCCTTGAGATGGAACAGAGTACCAAACGTTAATTCCATCTGCAGCCTCATCAGATGCAAGGAATACGTCTCCAGACCAACCAAGTGCTAGACAGATTTCACCGTTAGCAAGATCATCAATATATTGAGATGAGTCGAAGTACTTAATATAAGGCCTTACTTTTTTTAACATATCAAGTGCTTCTTGGTTAGCGTTTGTATTTTCAGTATTTGGATCATGACCAAGGTAATGAAGAGCCACTTCTACCACTTCAGTAGGAGCATCTAACATTGTAACGCCACAATCAGCAAATTTTGATACAAGCTCAGGATCAAAAAGAATATCTAGACTATCTACTGTGCCATCTTCAGTTGCACCTGGCATACGCTCTTCAATCATATCGATATTATAACCTATACCTGTCGTGCCATAGAGCCAGTTCACTGAGTAAGAATTATCTGGATCATGTTTTCCTGTATATTCAAGTATAGCTGGATCAAGGTTTGCTAAGTTGGGCAACTGGGACTTATCAAGAGCCTGGAATACACCTGCTCTGATTTGATTAGCTAAAAATGCCCCTGATGGAACAACAATATCATAGCCGGAATTTCCAGCTAATAATTTTGCTTCTAAAACTTCATTTGAGTCAAATACATCATATGTTACATCAATGCCAAACTCTTCTTCGAAATTTTCAATAACACCCTCTGCAACATAATCCGACCAATTGTAAATAAACAATTCTTCTTTAGCAGATGCAGAAAAAGGTATGATTAAAGAAGCTAATACTATTAATAATTTTTTCATTAAACTTTCCTCCCTATGTTATAAATAACAATTAGATAATATTATAAATAAAGTTAAAAATCACAAACTTTTTTGTAAAGCTCAGGTCTTCTATCTCTAAAATTACCCCATGATTGCCTATATTTTTTAGATTCCTCTAAATCCAATTCGCTCACTTCAATGCCTTCGGATGCATTGTCCATATTTGAAATTACATTGCCTAAATGGTTAGCAATAAAGGAGTTACCATAAAAAGTAAGTGAAATACTTCCTTCCTTTTCAACTCCAACCCTATTTGAAGCTAAAACAGGTATTTGATTAGCTGCAGCATGACCCTTCATAACATTTTGCCAATGATCTTTTGAACTTATAGTGGAGTCATGAGGTTCAGATCCGATTGCGGTTGGATACATTAATATCTCTGCGCCATCCATTGTCATAGATCTTGCGCACTCAGGAAACCACTGGTCCCAACAAATAGCACATCCAATTGATGCAAACTTAGTTTTAAAAACTTTAAAACCCGTGTTACCTGGTGAGAAATAAAATTTTTCATTATAGCCAGGACCATCGGGAAGATGGGATTTGCGATAGAGACTGCTGAAACTGCCGTCTGCATCTATTACCACAACCGAATTAAAATAGTTTTGTCCAGACTTTTCGAAAAAACTAATTGGTATGACTATATTGTTTTGCTTACAAAAATTAGAAAATTTTTCAAATATAGAGTTATCAGGAAATGAAATTGCATAATCAAAAAACTTGGCATTTTGGGTAGAACAAAAATATTCACTTTGAAATAATTCTTGAAGTAAAAGTATATTTACTTTTTGACTAACGGCCTTTGAAGCTAAATCAAATGCTTTATTGATATTTGCCTCTTGATCACCTTTGATACAAGCAAATTGAGAAATGGCTACTTTTATTTTCATAGTTTAGGTACATTCATAGTTACACAATGGATGTTTCCTCCTCCATAATTTATATTTTTAGTATCTAACATTACTATTTGTTTTTCCTTAAATAAACTCTTGAATAAATCTAAAACCTCTAGATCCTCTCGAACACCAAATTTTGGAAGAAAAATTTTGTTTTTAGTAAAATAAAAATTGATATACGAAGAAACTAATTTTTTTCCTTCAATTGAACATTCAGAAGGTAGAGGTATTTCTGTAATTGTTATTTTTGTATTTTTCTTTGAGAACACCTCTAATAGTTTTTTTTTAATTTCTAATAATACTTTGTAATTTGGAGAAGATTGATCGTTACTTGAGGCAAGTAAATAATGATCATTACCTATAGGGCATAAAATATTATCAATATGACCGTCAGTATCATCGTTGAATAGTCCCTGTTCAAACCAAATAACAGATTTCAATTCAAACAAACTAATTAAAATATCAGTGATTTTATCTTTTGAGGGGTTGTTTCTGTTTTGATTTAATAAAACGCTTTCAGTAGTAAATAGATTTCCCTTTTCGTCATAAGTAATTCCTCCCCCCTCTAAGATTAGTTCAATTTTTGTAGAGGAAATATTTAATTGATTAGAAATGTAATCGGAAATTTTATTATCATTTTTAAAATTAGGGTATTTACCATACCCATTAAACTCAAAAGAAATGCTTTGTAATATATTTTTTTCTTTATAAAAAATTGGGGCTATATCTCTCATCCAGGAGTCATCTAGTCCTATCAGATGAATTTCAACTTTTGCATTGGCAACTATCTTTTTGCAATCATCATAGTCATCTTTGTTACAGTAGATTATAACCTTTTCTTCATCAGCTATTTGATTTGCTAAATTGGCTATTTCAAATCTAGCTTTTTCTATAACGGGTCCGTATAGCTCTTGATTGCAAGGCCAAGCAATTAAACAATGACTATGATCTTCCCACTCTGGTACCAGTTTCATTTATAAATAAATATATAATTTTAAATGAATTTATTCTAAAGTTTTCGTCAAATGGATATAAACACAATACATTGGCTAGGGGTTGGTTTATCTTCACCTCCTGGAATTATTGAGCTTATTAATAATAATCATAATGTTGAGGTTTGGAATAGATCTACTGAAAAAGCAGAACTGTTATTGCATAAAAAGATAAAAGTTAAACATTTAGATTTAGAAAATTTAGATAAACAATTAACATCCAATGACCTAATTATTTCTATGCTTCCAGCGAATATGCATTTAGAAATTGCAAATTTAGCAATAAAAAATAAATGCCACTTACTTACATCAAGCTATTTTGATCCAAAATACACAGAGCTTGAAAAAAATTTTCAAGAAAATGACTGTTTATTTATGTGCGAAGCTGGGTTGGATCCAGGTATCGACCATCTCCTAGCTCATAAATTAGTTCATGATTTTCAGGAAAAAATAAATTACGAGGATGTTAAAAATATTGAATTCAAAAGCATGTGTGGTGGATTCCCTCTTATTCCCAATGAATTCAAATATAAATTTAGTTGGTCGCCAGTCGGTGTAATCAGAGCATTAAATACGCAAGCTAAATATATTAAACAATTTAAAGAAATAGTCGCAGATCGACCATACGAGCATGTAAGTTTGATAAATTTTAGAGATGAAAATTTTGAAACATACCCAAATCGAAATTCTATACCTTATATAAATTCTTATTTATTAGATTCAATTAGAGATAAGATTAAACACTTTGAACGAGGCACTATAAGACTCAAGGGTTGGACAGAGGCTTGGCAAAATATTTTTCATAAAATTAATAATAAAGAAGATATTGAAAAACTAGGTAGTGAATTATGGGAAAGCAATAAATACCTACCTCAGGAAAAGGATAGAGTTTTATTATATGTCAGTTTAAGAGCTGAGGACAAAATTGGTGATATAATTTATGATAGAACAATTTTCATAGATGACACTAGAGCGATTGAAAATTCATCCATGTCTAATTGTGTTTCACTGACTGTATACTCTACAATTGAATGTATTTTAAAAAATAATTCACTTAGCGGAGTAAAAAGAATCTTCAGTGATATTAACAATGTTGATTATATTCTAAATCGACTAGATAACTTTGGTGTTAAAATACATAATGATTAACATTTGTATACTTAAAGAGAATAAAAATAATGAATTCAGGGTTCCTTTAGTTCCCAGTGATATATCCTATTTAAAAGATAAATATAAAAACTTTAATTTTTTTATTCAACCTTCTGCTGATAGGATAATTTCAGATGAAGAGTACTATAAAGTTGGATGCAAAAAATATAACAAACAAAAAATTGATTTATTCTTATCAATAAAAGAGATTAATAAAAAAATTATTCAAAAGAATCAAAATTTTTTAATGTTTTCTCATACCATTAAAGGTCAGTCGTACAACATGTCTATGCTTAAAAAACTCTTAGATAAGAATTGTTCATTAATTGATTACGAGCTCTTTAAAAATAAGAATAACCAGAGGATTTTAGGTTTTGGTTGGTTTGCCGGCATTATGGGAACTTTCTTAACTCTCTCCAAACATATCAATTACAACAAAATCAATAAGTTAACTTATAACTCGAATGAAATCATAAAAATCCTAAAGAAATTCAATTTTAAAAATACAAAAATATTAATCACTGGAGATGGGCTAGTCTCGAAGGGAAGTCAATTTTTGTTGAAGAAAATTGGTTTTAAAGAAATAAACAATAATTCATCATCTGAAAATCCTTGTTTTAGAATTTTAAAACCGATCGATTACTACTCTCGAGTAGATGGTAAGTTTAATTTAAATGACCTTTTAATAGGAAATGGAAAGTATAAGAACAAATTCACTGATTACATTGGCTATTATGATATTTTAATTTCTTGTCATTATTGGGATAGTCGTTTTCCCAAATTATTTTCATTAAAAGATATTAGTAAAAACTTTTTTAAAATAATTGGTGATATCACTTGTGATATTAAAGGTTCTATACCCACTACTATAAAAAGCACTACACTAAAATCACCATATTATAACTTTAAAGGTATTAGCGTCATGGCAGTTGATAATTTACCCAGCGCGCTTCCTCTTGAAGCTTCTGAAAAATTTAGCTCTAAACTAAAATATCTACTACCTAAAATTATAAAAACACTAGATAAGGATACAATTGAAGATTTTTATATCGTGAAAAAAGGTTATTTGAGCTATAGGTTTTTAAATTTAATTAACCATCTTATTTAAAAGATTAAATATAGACCCGTCAATACAAGTAAAACTGCAAAAGTAATTTCTATAATTTTTTTAATTTTAGCATTAGATACAAATTTTTTGATCATTGTACCAAATAACGCCCATAGACTTATACATGGAAAACTGACTATTGATGACATTAAACCTGTAAAAAGAACAGCTACCCACAATTTTTCCTCTATAGGCATGAAACCAGAACCAACAGTCATCGCTATAGTCCAAGCTTTAGGGTTAATCCATTGGAAAAGCGAAGCCTCATAAAACCTCAAAGGTCTTCCTGTATCCTTTTGATGATCTTTAATAGAGCCGATCATGCGATAGGCTAGATATAAAAGATAGATAAAACAGAACCATTTTAAGATCAGCTGAAATTTTGGAAATTCTTTTAGAAAATAGCCCAAAAACAGACACACTAATGAAACTTGGATTGCATGTCCTATCGCAATACCTGAAATATGAGGAATAGACCTTCGAAAGCCAAATTTTATCCCGGATATTGTTAACATTGCATTATTCGGCCCTGGAGTAATAAACATCACCGTGTAGTAAGATACAAGTGCAATGATTAATGCTGCGTTTATCAAGATTTATTCTTTTATAGAAAAGGAATTATTATCAAACAAAATGTGAATTGGTTCACCTGTTGACAATTCTACTCCATTTATCTCATCAGCTCTGTAAATATCCATTACAATAAGCAATGCTCTAAGTGAGTTTCCATGCGCTGCAATTAAGATATTATTTATGTTTTGATTTTTAATTTGGTTAAAAATTTCACTATCAAAGTACTTGCTTACTCTTGCCACAACATCTTCCAAGCTTTCTCCATTTGGAGGTCTGTCAGAGTACCCCCTTCTCCATTTATGAACCTGTTCTTCTCCAAATTTTTCTGCGGTTTCTTTTTTATTTAAACCCGTTAAATCTCCATAGTCTCTCTCATTTAAATTTATATTTTTAATAATTTTACCGCTTGCATTTAATTCATCATATTGCCCTAAATTTTCTAAGATGATCTTTGCTGTATCTTGGGCCCTTTTAAGCTCACTGGTATAAACAAGATCAAATTTTAAATTGATATTTTTAAAATTTTGGCCTGCCCTATTGGCCTCTTCCGCCCCCAGTTCAGAAAGTTCTACATTTTTAAATCCTGTGAATAAATTAAGCTTATTCCATTCACTTTGACCATGACGAATTAATAAAATATTTTTCATGAAGTGTGATATATAGTATTTATTAATTATGGTCAAATTTCGTATAGAAAAAGATAGTTTAGGGGAAGTAAAAGTAGATGATTCCAAACTATGGGGTGCGCAAACACAAAGATCTATTCAAAACTTTGAAATAGGAATAGGTAAATTTCACTTTCAAGATATTTTTATAGAAGCACTAGCCTTACAAAAAAAATCATGCGCTAAAGCGAACCTCGATTTTAAACTTCTTTCCAAAAAACATGTCCATATAATTGTTAAGGTTTGCGATATGATCATAAAAGGAGAATTAAAATCTCAATTTCCACTTGTGGTTTGGCAAACAGGCTCTGGAACTCAAGTAAATATGAATTTAAATGAGGTCATTGCAAACAAATCTAATCTTTTATTAGGTAGTAAACTGCCCTCAAATAAACCCTTACATCCCAATGATGATATCAATAAATCCCAATCATCAAATGATACAATTCCGACAGCTATGCATATTGCAACTGTTTTAGCTATCCACAGACTGCTATTCCCATCAATAAAAAAAATTAAAAATACTCTCAAAAAAAAATCATCTCAATTTAAAGGTATTATTAAGATCGGGCGTACTCATACACAAGATGCAACCCCTATTAAACTTTCAAATGAGTTTTTAGCTTTTCACGATCAAATTGAATATGCTGAGTCTGTTATAAAAAAATCTTTGAATAAACTTTATCAACTTGCTCAAGGCGGCACAGCTGTAGGCTCTGGTGTAAATGCGCCAAAGGGTTTTGCTCAAAAGTTTATTAAACATCTTAGTAAAGATACAAAACTTCCATTTATTTCTGCGAAGAATAAATATGAAGCATTGGCCTCCCATGATGTTTTTATTGAAGTAATGGCTGGTATTGAAATTTTAACAAGTTCTCTATTTAAAATGGCTAACGATATAAGAGTCCTGGCATCTGGACCAAGAAGCGGTATCGCTGAACTAATACTGCCTGCTAATGAACCAGGTTCATCTATTATGCCAGGTAAAATTAACCCAACTCAGTGTGAGGCATTATCTATGGTCTGTGCACACGTGATTGGATTAAGAAATTCAGTTTCATTTGCATGTACCCAGGGTCATTTTCAGCTAAATGTATATAATCCAATTATAATTCATAATACTCTTGATGCTATTTCATTAATTAGTGAGGGCATGAACTCCTTTGATAAAAATTGCCTCATTGGAATTAAAGCTAATACTCATAGAATTAAAGAATTGCTCGATAATTCACTAATGTTAGTGACACCACTTACAAAAATCATTGGTTACGATTTAGCCTCTAAGGTTGCCTTAAATGCTTATAATAAAAATATTTCTCTCAAAGAGTCTT
>Ga0255759_10003195_pt1 | contig 14436 bp, 13 predicted proteins | sample 101ome_20_FD_179959 | JGI IMG/M metagenome (GOLD analysis project Ga0255759, IMG submission 179959) | Coastal salt marsh microbial communities from the Groves Creek Marsh, Skidaway Island, Georgia - 101404AT metaG (version 2) | ecosystem: Environmental > Aquatic > Marine > Intertidal zone >...
TTTTGCATCCTTAGAACTTTTAAAAAATGCAAAGAGAATTGATAAAAATATTTTTACTAAATCTGGAATTATGGTTGGGTTAGGAGAAACAAGAGATGAAATATTGCAAGTTATGGATGATTTGAGAGCAGCTGATGTAGATTTTATAACTATCGGCCAGTACTTGCAGCCATCAACAAAACATTTTCCATTAGATAGATATTATACCCCAAAAGAATTTGATGACTTAGGAACTATAGCAAAAGCTAAGGGATTTTTATTAGTTTCCTCATCACCCTTAACAAGGTCTTCTTATCATGCCGACGAGGATTTTGCTAAGTTACAACAAAACAGAATAAAAAGTAATTAATGCCTAAAGCATCAGTTACACGTCACATCGCACGTGATAAACAAACATTAATCGATTTTGTTTTAGATATTGAAAAGTATCCTGAATTCATTCCATTTTGCATAGACTCAAAAGTTTACGAAACAAATGACGATGAAGATGTAAAAAAAATAATTGCTGATCTGACCATTGGTAAAAGACCCTTTATAGATACTTATAAAAGTGATGTCAGATATGATAAAAAAAACGACTCTATTCATGTAACCAATATTGATGGTCCCTTAAAACATCTTGAAAATAATTGGAAATTTTTAGAAAAAGATAATTTAACAGAAGTTAAATTTGATGTTGATTTTGAAATTAAAAATAAGTTTTTGAATTTAATAATGGAAAAATCATTTCAATTTGGTTTAAACAAAATAGCTGATGCTTTTCAAAAAAGAGCTGAAAATCTTTAAGAAATAATTTTTGTAATTCTATTTAATACTTCTCTTACTGTATTTTTTTGAATACTTGATCTGCTCCTAGATTTAAATTTATTTTCTAAAATTAATAAATATTTTCCTGTTTTAATCCCAATATAGACAAGACCAACTGGTTTTAATTTTGATCCTCCTCCTGGCCCAGCTATACCAGTAATTGATACATTAATTTTGCTTTTAGAAATTTTATATAAATTCTTTACCATTTCTTCACAGCATTCTTTGCTTACAGCACCATATTTTTTAATGATATTTTTATCTACTTTTAAGATTTTAGTTTTTGCCTCATTAGAGTAAGTAATTAAACCCATTTGAAAGTATTTGGATGAATTTGCTAGTTTAGTAAGATTGCTAGCTAACAAACCTCCTGTACAAGATTCAGCTACAGAAATTGTTAATTTTTTATCTATCAATTCTTTATGCAGTTTTTTTAAATTCATTAAAATATGAAACTAACTAAATAGACTACAAACATTGAGTATAGACCAGCCATTATATCATCCATAATTATACCAAAATAATTTTTATGATTTTTATCGAAATAGCTTACTGGAAATGGCTTTAAAATATCAAAAAATCTAAAGGATAATAAAGAAATAATATAATAAAATTCAACAGAAATATTAATTTGATTATTTTGATTTAAATATAGTAAAAGTATCAAGGGCATAGATTGACCCAAAACTTCATCAATTACAATTTGTCTAGGATCTTTGTTTTCAAATTCACTCTCTGTGTCTTTGACTGCATAAAAAGAGTAAAAAAACAAAATGATAAAAAAAACTATTGAGAATTTTAAACTTGTATAACCAAGAATTTCATAAGCAATATAAATAAAGACTGTTGTGACAATCGATGCAACAGTACCAGGCATTTTTGTTAAGTATCCGTAGCCAAAAAAAGTTGAGATTAAAACATTAATTTTTTTCATTTTGATATCGAGCAAATTACTTCACAGGCAATTGCTTTTTCTTTTCCTATTAATCCAAGTTTTTCTGTTGTTTTACCTTTTAAATTAATTAAATCTTTATTTAAATCTAACAGATTTGAAAGCGAATTTATTATTTTATCTCTGTATATTGATATTTTTGGTTTTTCACATATCAGATTAATGTCTAAATTATTGATATAGTAATTATTTGAATTTAATAACTTTATTATTGGTTTTAGCATTTTTGGGGATCTAATATTTTTAAACTTGTTACTGTTGTCTGGAAAAAAGGTTCCAATATCTTTTTTTCTCATTGCTCCTAATATAGAGTCAATTATCGAATGAATAATAACATCACCATCAGAGTGTCCTTTTAATCCTGAGTGATAAGGAATTTTAATACCTCCTAAATAAAGTTTTTTACCTTTGATTAATCTATGGATATCAAATCCAATACCAAAGCAAGTTAACTTTTCCTTAATATCTTCTCTGAAAGTAATTTTAGTATTTAAATTTTCACCTTGGATAAATTTTACTCTTAAGTTTTTTTCAATAAATAAAGTTGCTTCATCTGTAATCACTTTTTTTTGTTCAATTGATAAATTATACAAATCTTGAAATTTAAAAGCTTGAGGAGTTTGTGTTAGAATAGAGTTATCTCTACTTAAATTGAATATTTGATTTTTAATTTTATACTTGATTGAGTCTTTAGATTTTATTGCAGGTATTACTGCTTTATTTTTTTTTAGTGAAGTTATTAATTTCTTTAACAGATTTATGGTAAAATTTGGTCTTGCTGCATCGTGTATAAGAACATTAGTAGGTTTGTATTTTTTAATAAACTTTAAAGCAATTAAAGAAGAATCAGATCTTTCTTTACCACCAATTATAATGGAGACATTTTTTGGAAATTTTTCTTTAATTTCTTTTTTTTTGTTAACTACAATTATTATTTTTTTAAAAAGTTTTGACTTTAAAGCTTTATCAACAGAGTGTTTGAATAAGGGTTTGCCTTCATAAATATTATACTGTTTAGGTTTTTTTGAATTAAACCTTTTGCTTTGTCCTGAAGCTAGTATTATAAAATAGTTACTCATAATTATAGAAATTTTATACTCAAATGTCAGATTTTATTAAGAAAAATATCTATTTGATAATATTATTTATTATCACATTATCGATAGGTTTTTTAACATTTTTAACTTTTATTGATAAAGGATTTATAAAATTAACTGATAAGAATTTACAATATCTTCTAATATTAAATATACTACTTCTAACTTCACTTTTTGTATTTATTTTTTTTGAAATTAGAAGAGCAATCAAAACAGATATTGATAAAGACGGATTAAAATCAAACAAAAAATATATAACTGTATTTGCTCTTTTCACTTTAATACCTTCAGTTTTAATTTCTATTTTTTCATTGTTCCTTTTTTCTTTTGCCTTAGAAAAATACTTCGATAAGAAAGTTACAACTGTAGTTAATAATTCTTATGAGTTAGCTAAAAATTATGTAGAGGAAATTAGAAACAAAATTCAATCAGATATTGTTTTAATTGCTTTTGATACCAATAAAAGTAAAAATTTTTTAAATGATAATCCTAAAGAATATAAAAGATTTTTAGATACGCAAAAATTAATTAGAGGTGTTGATGAAATACACATTATTGATATTAATAAAAAATTGTTATTCACATCTCTTAAAGCAAATCAGCCTTATATTCCACCTATGGATCAAGCTTTAGCGCTAGTCCTTGATGATGATCGGCCTTTAAAAATCATTAATGCACCAGATAATATCTCAGCTGCAATTATGCGACTACAAAATTTTGAAAATAGATTTTTATACGTAATTAAATATCTGGATAAAGATATCTCTAAATATCTAACCGAGTCCCAAGAAGCTATAAATTTTTATTATACTGTTGAAGAAAAAAGTACAGGAATCAAAATATCATTTGCAATTATCTATGTAATAGTTGTTAGTGTTTTATTATTTGTCTCTATCTCAATAGCTATTAGATTTTCTTCTAGATTTTTTAGATCTATTAACAATTTAATTAATGCATCTGTTTCTATTGGTGAGGGAAAATTTGATACAAAAGTTCCAGAAGTAAAAACTGATAAAGATTTGGAAGTATTAAATAAAAATTTCAATCTGATGATAGATAGACTCCAAAGTCAGCAAGAAAAATTAATAATCAATGAAAGACACGAAGCCTGGAGTAATTTAGCAAGAAAACTAGCGCATGAAATTAAAAACCCATTAACCCCAATTCAGTTAACTATAGATAGAATGAAAACAAAATATTCTAACCAAGTTAATGAAAATGATAAAAAAAATTTTAATGAGAATTTAAAGATTATAAATAATCAAATTAAACAAATTGGAAATCTAGTTAATGAGTTTTCTGATTTTGCAAGAATGCCTAAACCTATTTTAAAAGTAAATAATTTAATTCAAATTATTGAAGAAAATATCAAATTATTAAATGAATTAGATAATACGATTAGTATTTCAGTTAATACCAATACAAAGGAGGTTCTTTTAAATAGTGATAAAGAACAGCTTGCAAGAGTGTTTTTTAATTTAATCAAAAATTCTATTGAAAGTATTCAGCAAAGAGCAAAAAATGATAGTAATATAGACAAAAAAATCACTATTGAAGTTAATGAAAAAAATAACCAAATAACAATTAATTTAGTAGATAATGGGATTGGTTTTGGAATATTTGCAGCAAATATTAAAGATATTTTAAATCCATACTTTACTACAAAAAAAAATGGAACTGGATTGGGTCTTTCAATAGTAAGTAAAATTATAAATGACCATAATGGAAAAATTGAATTTATACCTTTAGATGAAGGTGCAAAAATTAAAATAGATTTTATTAAATAGAATGAGTTCTGAAATTTTAATTGTAGATGATAATGCCGATATAAGGAATATTATTAACGAGTTAATTTTAGATGCTGGTTATAAAACAAGGCTTGCTGCTAATTATAATCAAGCATTATCTGAAATAGACAAAAAACTTCCAGACGTTGCAATACTTGATGTTAAATTAGACAAGGGTGATAATGATGGGATAGAGCTGTTATCACATATTAAATCAAAAGATAAAGATGTTCCTGTAATAATAATTTCAGGTCATGCTAACATTGAAATGGCAGTAAAATCTCTTCACGAAGGAGCTTTTGAATTTATCGAAAAACCCTTTGATCAAGAGAGACTACTTAATTTTGTTAGAAGAGCAGTTGAGAACTATAATCTTAAAAGGCAAAATAAAGAATATGAAACAAAGTTGTTTTCATCCTATGAATTAATTGGAAATAGTAAAAATATTTTAAATATAAACGATCAAATTAATAAAATTTCAATTACAGAAAGTAGGGTATTTATTAATGGCCCTTCAGGATCTGGAAAAGAATTGATAGCAAGAAAAATTCATAAATTATCCAAAAGAAACAAAAATCCTTTTGTAGTTTTAAACGGAGCTTTGCTAGATTCAAATAAATATGAGTTGGAATTATTTGGAGAAGAAAAAGATAACGGTTCTATATCTTATGGAGCGTTGGAAAAAGCTAACAAAGGAACCTTATTGATAGATCAAGTTTCAGAGATACCTTTGGATATACAGTCAAAAATTTTGAGAGTTCTGACAGATCAAAAGTTTAAAAGAGTTAATGGTTCAAATGACGTAAGTGTAAATGTTAGATTAATATGCTCCTCAAGCAAGGATTTGAAGAAAGAAATTGAAATAGGAAATTTTAGAGAAGATCTATTTCATAGACTTAATGTTTTTGAAATAAACGTTGAACCATTGAATCAACGTATTTCAGATATTCCACTTTTAATAAAATATTTTTCAAAAAAAATATCTGAAAATTACAATATTAATGAATTAGAAATAGATGAAGACAATACTTATATCTTAAATCATGATTGGCATGGTAATGTTAGAGAATTAAGAAATTTGATAGAAAGAATTGCAATTTTGCAACCTGACACAAAGGAAAAAATTTCAAATATAATAAAAGAATCTCTAAAAAATATTAATTTCAATGAACAATTTGCTGAAAACAGCCTATCTGTGCCATTAAAAGAGGCTAGAGAAAAATTTGAAAAGGAGTATTTAACTATTCAATTGAAAAAATTTAATGGAAATATTTCAAAAACAGCTAATTTTGTTGGAATGGAAAGAAGTGCCTTACATAGAAAGTTAAAAGGCCTAGGAATTAAAGAATTTAATTAAATGAATATAATCATTTGCGGTGCAGGTAGGGTAGGCTTTACTATTGCTAAACAGCTTAGTGAACAAGGTCATTCTATTACAGTAATAGATCCTTCTAGCGAAGATATTCAAAAAATTGACGATGCTCTAGATGTAAAAGCTATTGTTGGAAAAGGAAGTTACCCATCAATACTTGAAAAAGCTAATGCTCAAGAAGCAGACATGATTATAGCAGTAACTCGAAATGACGAAATTAATATGGTTATATGCCAAATTGCATTTTCTATTTTTAAAATACCAAAAAAGATTGCCAGAATAAGATCTCAGGATTATTTAAATCCAAAGTTTACAACTGTTTATAACAAAGAAAACTTACCTATAGATGTTATTATTTCACCAGAAATTGAAATTGCAAAATCAATCCAAAGAAAACTCGAAGCTCCTGGAGCCTTAGATAGTGTTCCTTTTGCAGAAAATAAAATCAGGTTATTAGAAATATTGATTAATGAAAATTGCAATTTGATAAATATTAAATTAAGTGATCTCACAAAAAAATACCCTAATCTTAAGGCAAATGTAATAGGTGTAATAAGAGAGGATAAGTTTTTTATTCCAAAAAAAACTGATGAAATAAAAACTAATGATAAGATTTATGTGATAATAAATTCAATCCAAATGTCTGAAACATTGGAAGCATTTGGACATAACGAAAAAGTTTCTAAAAAAATTCTTATAGTTGGTGGAGGTAATATTGGTTTTAATTTAGCCAAAAATATTGAAGAAAATTTAGATGCTGCAAGAGTAAAAATTATTGAAAAAAATAAAGATAGGGCTGAATTTCTTGCAAGTGAGCTAAACAATACAATAGTTATCAATGGAGATGCGTTAGATGAAGAAGTCTTAGCTGAAGCAAACTTAGAAGAAGCAGAGACTGTTCTAGCTCTTACAAATGATGATGAGGATAACTTAATGGTAAGTGTATTAGTTGAAAAATTTGCAAAAGATGAAAAAGAAATTGATGACAAGAGAACAATGGCATTAATTAATAAGCCAAATTATTCATTATTACAGAACTCACTCAAAATTGACGATTTGATTGATCCTAGAATGAATACTGTATCGAGTATTTTAAAACATATACATAAAGGAACAATTGAAACAGCTTATACAATTATGAATGGTGAATATGAGGTGATAGAAGCAGAGATAATAGAGACATCTGAATTAATTAATAAAGAATTAAAAAATTCAAACCTACCTGAAGAAATTAGAATAGGCGCTGTACTTAGAGAAGATAAAGTGATTATACCTAAATCAGACTTTGTATTTCAAAAAGATGATAAAGTTGTTTTTTTAGCAAAAAAAGACTCAATCTCAGTTGTTGAAAACATTTTTAGAATTAGCTCAATTTAATTAAATGCCAAAACTGCGAGTAAAATATTTAAGTTTTTTCTTTCTATTGATTTCAGTTTTTTCTTTTTTAAATATTGTTTACTCTTATTATTTCAATTTATACTTAAACTTAAATACATATTACTTTTGTTTAGTAATTTCTTCTTTAGTTGGTATTTTGTTTTATAAAATTGATACCACGGATAAAAAACCTTCAATATTTGAAAAAATACTAACAGTGCTTTTGGGATATTTGATTATGCCAATGGTGTTATCAATTCCATTTTATTTTAGTATTTACAACTTAACTTTTTTAAATGCTTTATTTGAAGCAGTTTCCGGTTTTACTTCAACTGGTTTTACAATTTTTGAAAACATAAAACATATTGATCAAGGATTAATAATATGGAGATCATCAATTCAATGGATAGGTGGTTTATACTTTTTATTTTCTATAATTTTTTTGATTGATATTTATGATGAAAACTTAAAAAAATCTCTTACAAATTTTTTATCATTTAATACAACCGAAATTTTAAAACAAACAATCAAAATATTTATTTTATATTCAAGCTTAACTTTAGCTATATTTATAATTCTTAATTTATTTGGAATTAGATCATTTAATTCATTAAATCTAGCGATGACCATTATTTCATCAGGTGGTTTTTTGCCTACAAATAATCTCTCAAATATACTTGTTCAAAATTCACAGATAATAATTTTTTCTTTATTAATGCTAGTTTCTTTTTTTAGTATTTTCTTTGTATACAATTTAATTTTTTTAAGAAAAAACATTAATTTTTTTCATGAAGATATTCATTTATTTTTATACTTTTTAATAACTGTTGGAATTTTTTTTATATTTTTTAGTTACGATAATACTTTTTCTTATAGTTTTTTATCTTTAGTAAGCAGTATTTCTAACATTGGAATTTCATTGAATGTCGAACAAATTAATCTTCAATTTTTGTATTTACTTTTAGTTTTAATTGGAGGGTCATTTATTTCAACAAGTTCAGGATTAAGATTTTTGAAAATTTACTCTTTAACAAAATATTCTTTAAATCAAATACTTTCTTTTAGTAGACCAAAAAATGTATTTATGAATAAGCTAGTATTTTCTAAAATTAATTTTGCAACTCAAGATATAAATAAATATTTTCTTACAATTGTTATTTTTATAATTTCACTTTTTTCGTTAACAATTTTTTTATCTTTGAGTGATATAAATTTTGAATATTCTTTTAAACTAGCAGTATTAACATTAATGAATACAGTCAATTCCTCAGCATATGGAATAAGTGATTTTGATTTTCAAAGTTTACATTTTATTACTAAATATATTCTTATTTTCTTTATGATTATTGGTCGAATTGAGTTGTTATCTTTATTATTGATAGCTCAAAAATTTCTGTTTAAATATTAAATTTGTAATATATATGTATTTCAATAATTGCGCCCTTAGCTCAGCTGGATAGAGCATCGGTTTTCTAAACCGAGGGTCGTAGGTTCGAATCCTTCAGGGCGCGCCATTCCTTAGTCTTTTAACCATAATTTCCTCTTGAAGTAGTTTTTCTAAAATGGTTTAATCCTGCGAATTCAAAACTAAGTTTTGAATTATTTGTTAACAAATAAAAATAACTAAAAAGGAAGAATAATGTTTAAATACTTAAAACAATTAACTTCTTTAGTGGCAATGGTTGCTGTGTTGTTTACTTTTACAACAGAAACTATGGCTGCTAAAAAATCTAAAACACTTAAAAACACTCAAAAGAAGGGTTTTGTAAGATGTGGAGTATCTCAAGGTCTTCCAGGATTTTCTAATGCTGATGCAGCTGGAAATTGGACTGGTATCGACGTTGATGTATGTAGAGCGGTAGCTGCTGCAGTACTAGGTGATGCAAACAAAGTTAAGTTTACACCATTAAGTGCTAAAGAAAGATTTACAGCTTTAACTTCTGGTGAGATTGATATCTTATCAAGAAACACAACTTGGACTCTTTCTAGAGATGCTGATATCGGACTAACATTCGTTGGAGTAAACTTCTACGATGGTCAAGGTTTCATGGTTAGAAAAAGTTCTGGTATTACTTCAACAAGCCAATTCAAAAATGGTATCTCAGCTTGTACAAACATTGGTACAACAACTGAGTTAAACATGAGAGACTTCTTTAACTCTAAAGGAATTTCTTATGAGCCAGTTGCTTTTGAAAAAGCTGACGAAGTCGTAGCTGCTTATGATGCTGGTAGATGTGATACTTACACTACTGATAAATCAGGTCTTGCTGCACAAAGAACTAAAATGAGTAACCCAGATGATCACATTGTATTACCTGAAACTGTTTCTAAAGAGCCTTTAGGACCAGTTGTTAGACAAGGTGACTCAGTATGGGAAGATATCGTTAGATGGTCTTTAAATGCTATGATCGAAGCTGAGGAGTATGGAATTACTTCAGCTAATGCAGATATGATGAAATCTTCAGACAATCCAGCTGTTAAAAGATTAGTTGGTGCTGAAGGTGAATTAGGTGCTGCTTTTGGTCTAGACAATGAGTGGAGCTTAAGAATTATCAAGCAAGTTGGTAACTATGGTGAAAGCTACAAAAGAAATATAGCTGACACTGGAATTTTACCAGACAGAGGTCCAAATGAATTATGGACTAAAGGTGGAATTCTTTACGTACCACCTGCAAGATAATTGCATATTTAACTAATTAAAAAGGGCTAGATTTTTCTAGCCCTTTTTTTTATAAGCTCTTAAATGAACTTCAAATTACAAAAAATAGTTCCACAATTAATTACAGTTTTAGCGGTCGTATTAGTTTTTGGTTTCTTTAGTTATAACGCCCAAGTCAATATGGAAAATAGAGGTATTGATTTTGGTTATGGTTTTTTATCCCAAGAATCTTCATTTGATGTTCAATTTTCTTTAATTGAATACGACGGATCACATTCTTATTTTAGAGCTTATCTTGTTGGTTTGCTAAACACTATTTTAGTTTCTGTAATTGGAATTATCATTGCAACTATACTTGGAATAATTATTGGTGTAGCAAGACTTTCGCCAAACTATTTAATTAATAAATTTGCAGCTTTTTATGTAGAATTTTTTAGAAACATTCCATTACTTTTACAAATATTTTTTTGGTATTTTGCAGCTTTAAGAGCTTTGCCTTTACCTCAAGATGCTAATGCAATATTTGGTGTTTTCTTTTTAACTATTAAAGGACTTTATGTTCCAGCATTTGTTTGGGAAAATTTTAATGTTTTCTTTTATTCAATAGTTGCAGTAATAATTGCAATTGTAGTAATTAGAATTCATGCAAGAAAAGTTCAAGAAACACAGGGAAAACAATTACCAGTTTTATGGATATCTATAGGATTAATTTTTATATTGCCTTTGTTAAGTTTTTTAATCGGAGGTGTAAATCTTTCTTTTGAGATACCTAAATTAAAACAACTAGCTGCAACTTCTTATAGATATGAAGGTGGATTAAATTTACCACCTGAATTAATTGCATTAACTTTATCTTTAGCTTTATATACAGCTACTTTTATTGCTGAGTGTGTAAGAGCTGGTATTCAAGGTGTTGGAAAAGGTCAAAAAGAAGCTGCTGCATCGATTGGATTAAATCCAAATCAAGTTTTAAAATTAGTAGTAATGCCTCAAGCTTTAAGAATTATTATACCACCAACTACTAACCAATATTTAAATTTAACTAAAAATTCATCATTAGCTGCAGCAATAGCTTATCCAGATTTAGTCTTAGTTTTTGCAGGTACTGCGTTGATGCAAACAGGTAAAGCTATTGAAATAGTTTCTATTACAATGCTTACTTACTTAAGTTTGAGTATATCAATTTCTATATTAATGAATTGGTATAATAAAAAAATCGCAATTAAGGAAAAATAAATGTCAAAAATTAATTTTTTAAGACCTGATAAAGAAAATTTGAATACATTTTTGTATTTAGGTTCTTTATTATTTTTTATTGGTGTTTTAGATGTATTTTTGAATTCATTTTTTAATGTTAACATCACTGGTTTCCTACCAAAGTTGTTAAGTTTTGTTGTTCCTTTAGTGATTGGATTTATAGGTCTTCACTTTATTAGAATTGAGCATAGTGGGTATAAATTTTTAGATAGTTTAAACAAAAATATTAATACCAATGGTTTTAATGCTGTTCTTTCATTATTGATTATTTTTGTAATAATTAAAGCAACACCACCAATTCTAAGCTGGTTTTTTGTTGATGCTAGCTTTGCTGGCGATAGTAAAGATGTTTGTTCAGGGACTGGTGCATGTTGGACATATATCAAAGTTTGGTTCAATAGATTTATGTATGGAATGTATCCAAATGCTGAACAATGGAGAATAAATTTATCTTTTATTTCTTTGGCGTTACTCGGATCAGTTGGTTACTTTGCAACAGAGAAATTTAAAAAATATTTAACTTTATACTATGTAGTTATTTATCCTTTTATAGCATTTTTATTTATTTTCTTTTTTATATCAGGTGGACCAGTATTTTTTGATTTCTCCTATGGAATAATTGCTGCAGTTATTTCAATTATTCTTGGATTTTTTATTCCAAGTAGATTTAAGTTTTATTATTTTTTAATTGTACCATTAACAATTTATATAGTTCTTAAATACTTTGTTTTTTATGAAGAATTAATAGAACTTGGTAAACTTGACGGTTTAAACTGGGTTGAAACTGGTGCATGGGGAGGATTATCTCTAACATTCATTATTTCTTTCTTCTGTTTAATTTTCTGTTTTCCCATAGGGATGGCTTTTGCGCTTGGAAGAAGATCAGAGTTACCTTTGATTAGATATATATCAGTTGGATTTATTGAGTTTTGGAGAGGTGTACCTTTAATTACAGTTCTATTTATGTCAGCTGTAATGTTTCCAATGTTTTTACCTGAAGATTTTTTCATAGATAAATTAGTTAGAGCAATTATTGCAATTTCATTATTTGAAGCTGCATATGTTGCGGAAGTTATAAGAGGAGGTTTGCAAGCTTTACCAAGAGGCCAATACGAGGCAGCAAAATCATTAGGTATGGGATATTGGAAGATGCATATATTTGTAATCTTACCTCAAGCACTTAAATTAGTGATCCCAGGTATTGCTAATACTTTCTTAGCATTAGTTAAAGATACACCTTTAATATTTGTAGTTGGTTTATTAGAGATAGTTGGAATGTTAAATTTAGCAAAAACTAATCCAGAATGGTTAGGATTTGCAATGGAAGGCTACGTATTTGCAGCAATAATTTTCTGGATTATTTGTTATGCAATGAGTAAGTATAGCTATAATTTAGAACAAAAATATAAAACAGAGCGATAATTATGTCTGACAGTATTATTCAAATTAAAAATGTAAATAAATGGTTTGGGGATTTCCAAGTATTAAAAGACATAAATTTAGAAGTTAAACCAAAAGAAAAAATTGTAGTTTGTGGACCGTCTGGTTCTGGTAAATCAACTTTAATTAGATGTATAAACAGATTAGAAGAACATCAACAAGGAGATATCATTGTTGATGGAAATATTTTAACTGAAGACACAAAAAATATTGAACAAATTAGAGCTGAAGTTGGAATGGTATTCCAGCAATTCAATTTGTTTCCACATTTATCCATAGTAGATAACTGCACACTTGCTCCAATTTGGGTAAAAAAAATGCCTAAAAAAGAAGCAGAAGAATTAGCATTGAAACATTTAGAAAGAGTACAAATTCTTGATCAAGCTCAGAAATTTCCAGGTCAATTATCTGGTGGTCAGCAACAAAGGGTAGCTATTGCTAGAGCACTATGTATGGAACCAAAAATTATGTTGTTTGATGAACCAACATCTGCCCTTGACCCTGAAATGATTAAGGAAGTTCTTGATGTAATGGTTAATTTAGCTAATCAAGGCATGACAATGATCGTAGTTACACACGAGATGGGCTTTGCTAAAGAAGTTGCAGATAAAATGATCTTTATGGATGAAGGCATGATAGTAGAAAAAGCTGATACAAAAGAGTTTTTTGCTAACCCAAAGAGCGATCGAACCAAGCTATTCTTAAGTCAAATACTGTAATTTTTAAATATATTCTATTTTTAACAAACACTTGACAGGTTTTTACTATTTAAGATTTTTTAGCTAAAAAAAAAAATTTTTCTATTGCAGTAGATCAAATAAATTTGTTCAATAGTGTTTTAAAATTTAATTAAGAGGGGTCTTAATGGAAGATAATTTCAACAAACATTTAGGGAATAAACTTAAGTTAAGAAGATTAGCTTTAGGTTTAACCCAAACAAAAGTAGCAAAAGCAATTAACGTAACATTTCAACAAATCCAAAAATATGAAAAAGGAACAAACGGTGTAAGTTCAATTAGGTTACTTCAACTATCTAATTATTTAAAAGTACCAATCAATTATTTTTTTGAAGATTTTTCAGAATATTTAGTTAACTTAGAAAAATCTCAAGAAGGACATATGAATGTTAATTATAATTTTTTAGCAAAAGTTTATTCAGAACTTAATGCTGATCAAAAATTAAAATTTAACAAAACATTACAAATTTCAGGTTCAAATATTTCTAAAGCAGTTTAGCAATAACCAAAATAGGACCCCTTTGGTTAATTGCTTATTCTTATAATTTTTAGATTAATCTTTTTTGGCTCCTCGGGCAGGACTCGAACCTGCGACCAATTGATTAACAGTCAACTGCTCTACCAACTGAGCTACCGAGGAATGTAAAAATCACAACTTACTTTTTTTTAAAACTAAAACAAGATTTTTTTTGGAGGCAACGCCCGGAATCGAACCGGGATACAAGGATTTGCAATCCTCTGCGTAACCATTCCGCCACGTTGCCATCTTGTTTTAGACGAATAGCTTCAGGCCTTTTTATATTAAATTTTTTATATTAGTCTATTAAATAACGATCCAAATTGATTATTGTTAAATAAGATTATTAAATTATAAACTTTAAAATCAATGAGTAACGATAAATATATCCATTCTGAAGTTGAAAATAAGATTTATTCATATTGGGAAAAAAA
>Ga0255759_10003201_pt1 | contig 14422 bp, 18 predicted proteins | sample 101ome_20_FD_179959 | JGI IMG/M metagenome (GOLD analysis project Ga0255759, IMG submission 179959) | Coastal salt marsh microbial communities from the Groves Creek Marsh, Skidaway Island, Georgia - 101404AT metaG (version 2) | ecosystem: Environmental > Aquatic > Marine > Intertidal zone >...
GCCGCTGTTTTTACCTGCCTTACCGTTTGCGCTGCTCTTTGGCGTGATGGTGGTTGAGTCAGGTGTGCCGCATCTGTTGGGCTGGTCGAGTTCCATCATCATGTTCGGCGGCTCGGCGCAGATGACACTCGTGACCTTGGTGGGTGAGGGCGCGGCGGTCTCGGCGGCAGTCACGACAACGCTCATCGTGACGGCACGGCATATCCTCTATTCGGTCACACTTGCGCCACGTTTTCAGGTGCAACCACGATGGTTTCGCTGGGTGGGGCCCTATGTATTGATCGATCAGGTCTTTGCGCTGACGCAGGTGCGGGACCTGTCGGACGATACGGACTTCAGACACTACTACCTTGCGGCTGGGTTCACGTTTTGGTTTATGTGGGCGGTGTTTACGGGACTGGGCATTATCCTTGCGCCCATTATTCCTGCGTCCATTGGCATTGAGATCGCTATTACCCTCATGTTTCTGGGGTTATTGCTCATGGCGATTAAGCGGAAGAGTCAGGTCGTTACGGCGGTTGTTAGCGGAGGCATCGCGCTCTGGTTCGCCCATCTGGACAATCAGGTAGGTCTGATTATTGCCGTGTTGGTGTCGCTGGTTGTCGCCACCATCAACGAGTGGAGAGCCGCATGAGTTTGTTTTGGGGCATTGTCTTGGCAGGCATTGGCGCCTACACGATGCGCGCGTCGTTTGTGTTGCTGCTATCGGGTGTGTCGTTTCCCGATCGTGTCATTCGTATTCTTGATCACGTGGGCCCTGCCGTGATGGCAGCGCTGGTTGTCACTACCCTCACAGGGTCGGAAGGTCAGCTGGAAGCGGGTCCCATCGAATTCTTGACACTGGCTGTGATGGCGGGTGTGACGCTGTGGCGAAAAGACTTATTGATCGGATTGTTGGCAGCGCTTGTCGTATTCTTTGCCTGCAACGGTTTTTTGGGGTGACCGTGAAATGTGTAAGCGATGGGAAGTGGTAGAAAGCGTCAGAAAGCAAAAGGAGTTGTCATGACTAAGCGACGAAACCCACTGGATCGCTACGCGCTCGATATTGCACCAGGCGAGCTGACGTGGATTGGTGTGCGGCCCAAGCGGCGCGAACCGCTTCAGTCAGTTTCCGCAACCAAAGCCGTCGCGACACTGGGGCTCGAAGGTGATCACCGTATGGGCAAAACACCCGGCTCCGGTCGCCAGGTGTCTATCATTTCGGAAGAGTTCATTGCACAGGCGGCGCATTTCCTTGGGCGTGATGCTATCGACCCGGGGCTGCTTCGACGCAATCTGGTGGTTAGGGGTGTCAACCTCAATGCGCTGCGTCGGCAGCGGTTCCGCATCGGTTCGGCGGTGTTTGAAGCGACCCAGCTGTGCCACCCCTGCGCGCGTATGGAAGAGAATCTCGGCAAAGGCGGTGTGGCGGCGATGCTCGGCCATGGTGGGCTCTGTGCGAAGATTATTGAGTCAGGCGATATCGCCATTGGCGATGAGATTTCAGTGCTTCCGGCATTGGAGGACTGATGGACGACCCCTACGCATTCCAAATCGATCCACAGCTAGAGACAGACACGGTACTCATCGCCGACTGGCACCTCTGCCAGGTGCGGCTCATGAACGATAGTCGCTACCCGTGGGTCATCCTCATTCCTAAGGTCCCCGACATAGCTGAGATCCATGAGTTAGCCGAAGAGCAGCAACACCTGCTACTGGGTGAGTCTGTTCGACTATCGAAAGCATTGGATCAACTGTTCGCCCCACACAAGCTCAATGTAGCGGCCCTGGGTAACATGGTCCGACAGCTTCACATCCACCATATCGTTCGTTTTGAAGATGATGCTTCGTTCCCCCGGCCCGTTTGGGGCGTGGGCGATGCCGTGCCTTACGATGACGAGGCGTTAATTGATACGGTCAATGGATTACAGATAGCACTGGACCTGCTATAGCGCGGTGAGCGCGCTGAATGCCAGCGGTTTTTTCAGGGACGATAGAGGGCGAGATAGCTCTTGTCCGTAGCGCGGTTCGATGCGATTCGACAGCGCTACGGGTGGGTGGGTTTCAGTCACGTAAGAGTCACTCACACACTCATTTTTGCATTTTGCAAAGCCTATGCCGCTAAGGCTTCCGCCTCCTCTAAGCGAATTTCAATGCAAGTTGCTGCGCGAGTTAGTCTTTTAACAAAGTACTTCGCGTGACTAAGAGAGTTAAAGAAGACACGCTGAGGTGCGTTGTTTTCATACCAAGAAACGTTATAAATCATAGTATTTCTCCTTTTTACAACTGATCATCATGGTGTCGGGTTTTAAAAAAGGGCCCGTATCACTGGGCCCAACCCAGAAAAGTCACAATGACTGAGCGCACTTACTTACCGCTCGAGAGTGATATTCGCAAATTGCAATTACTTTTGCAATATAAAATTCGCATTTTGCGAAAAATTTTTCACCCAAGGCAGCGACGGGATTTGATATACCCCTCCGTATCAATGCTGAATGGATAAAAAGACGCCTTTGGGCGCTAAGGAAAAGGAAATGAATCGACTTTATTCAATGGTGTTTTTGATCGCGGGTGCTGTGGCAATGCCGGCTGTGGCCGACGGTCATGGTGACCACCGAAAGGACGGTGAGCGGATGAAAAATGCGGTGAAGCAGATGGACGCCAACAACGACGGCACCATTAGCTTTGATGAGTTTCGAATGCCCGAGGGTCGTGATGGGCCTGAAATGCGCATGGACGCGAATGGCGATGGCGAAATAACGCGCGATGAAGTCAGTCAGGTAGCGACTCAGCGTTCCGAGGAGGCTCTGACTCGTTTCGATGCACTGGATGCTGATGGCGACGGTGTCGTCACGCAACGCGAGCGAAGGCGCGCTACCTTTAACCGCATGGATGGCGATGGTGATGGTCAGATAACTAAGAGCGAGTTCAGAGAGGCACGAAAAGACCGTCGCCGTATGATGCAAGAGCGAGGCGGCCACCGAGGTCACGGTAAGGGTCAGCGTAAGGGGATGCATAAGGGGAATTCGGAGTCGAATTAACGTACTCCGTTACCGAACCTAAGCACCTAAGGTAATGCAGCTAGATGAGCCTCGCTTGGTTGCCCTTGTTCGCAAGGGTGACCAGCGTGCTTATTCGGAGCTCGTTGAGCGACACCTTCCTGCGATAGAGGTCTACGCGAAACGCATTGTTAATGACGACACCCTGGCGCAGGACATCGCGCAGGATGTCATGGTGGTGCTTTGGCAACGATCGAGTGATTTCAATCCGAACAAGGCGCGGCTGACGACATGGTTACACCGCATTGCCCATAACCGATGTATCGACATCATGCGAAAGCGCCAGCGAGAGGTCAGCTGGGACCCATCGGAGTCCGAGCATCCACTCACCGAGTCTGATAAGCCGAGAGAGCGGCAACCCATCGATGTCGCTTTAATGCGTTTACCCGAGAGTCAAAGAACCGCTTTGGTAATGACTTACTATCAAAATCTATCGAACCGAGAAGTGGCGGAGATCATGAATTCATCGGTCCGTGCCGTGGAGTCTCTATTAGTTAGGGCGCGCGGTAATTTGAAAAAACAGCTGGAGACACAGCAATGAACCCAGATGAAAAAAACCAGAAGCGAGCAATGGATGTAATCGCTGCCTACGGAGCTGAGCAGAGTGCATGGCCCGAATCAGAGCGGGGCGCAACGTTCGATGCTGTGCAATCGAGTGATGGGCTGCGGCAAATACTCAGTGAGGAAGCGTCCCTGGATAGCCTTCTCCAGCAATCTGCTCGGGTGGCGACGTTAGATGCTACCCAAGTTGCACAACAGATTGCCCATGGTTTACCGCAGCGGCTGACGCTGTCTCAGCGGCTAAGTAGAGGCCTCGAAGTTGTTGCGGAGTCATTGTCGTCAGATGTCTGGAAACCGGCACTCGCTGCAAGTCTTACCTTGAGTGCAGGTATCGCTGTCGGGTCGACAACGTACGAGCCTGTGGAGGACTGGTCACAGGCAGAGCAGTACAGCTTCACGGTTGTGGGGGAGGAATATTCAGATGAGTCATAGAGCATTGATTGGCCTGATTGTCGTATCGATTGCGCTGAATTTACTGTTAGCGGGTTTGATTGGTGGCCATTTGCTGCGCGAGGGGCAGCATAGTCCTCCCCCGTTGGCTTGGGCCTTTAAAGAGGTGCCCAAGGGCGTTAGAGAAAAAGCGAGACCGATTTTGCGAGAGCACTCACGCGAGGTAATAGCGGCTCGACGAGACGTTCGTCAGTCAGAGCGTGCGCTGAGGAAGTTGCTTCAGTCCGAGAGCTTAACTCGTGAAGAACTAGAGGTGGGCCTTGCTAACATGCGGCGATCAACCGCTGATTATCATGAGCTCATTCACGAGGTAGGTATTGATGTGTTGTTGTCGCTCGACGCCAAGCAGCGAATGAAAGCGGCGCCTTATCTCTTCAAGCAGCCTGGCCGGCAGCGCAGTGTGAGGCAGGGTGGGCAAGATGGGGGAGGCATGCGTCCTCAAAGGCCACCGGCGCAAGAGAATTAGATAAAGAGAGAACGATCCGCAAAGAGAAATAGGTAACAGTGAGCATTAGACACACGCACTGAGACCCAGAAGTCACACCCGGGGGGCTAAGGGCCCCCACTTAAAGCCACTTTTACCTAAAATTTATAGGTGAGCGCGTGGGCTCATTCCCCTAACATAGCGTCGCCCAAGGGCCGAGGGATAGGCGCGTTCATGGACTCAGTATTTGAATTATTGTCACCACTGCAGCTCATTGTTGTAGGTGGTACCGCGTTGGCCGCAGCCTTATTGAGGGCCTTCACGGGCTTTGGCTTCGCCATGATTGCAGTGCCTGTTTTTTCTCTCCTGCTCTTACCGAATGAGGCGGTGGTGTTGGCTGCAACCTTAACCATCGCCGTCAGCTCCACGAGCTACAAAGAGTGGTGGGGTAAGTTCCCTGTTGATCAGTTCACGCCCATGATCTTGGGGTCGCTGGTGGGTACGGCTGTTGGTGTTTACCTTCTTAGCGGTATGTCCCGATCCGAGTTTCAGCTGTGGATTGGCCTCTGTGTCATCGTCGCCACACTTGCGACGGCGCTGGTAAAGCCAGCCAACACAGTGTCAGTGCCCAAGTCGGTGACTGCAGGAACAGGTGTCGCCTCGGGACTTATGAACGGTGCATTTGCGATACCGGGGCCACCCGTCGTGGTGTACGCCATGGCTGTCATCACAGACCCAGGTGCGGCGCGGGCATTTCTGATGGCCTTCTTTTTTGCGTCGAATGTGCTCGCCGTGGTCATGTTCACGGTAGCGGACATGGTGACGGCAACGCCCTTACTACTGTTGCTACTCGCTTTTCCGATGAGCTTTATCGGCGATCAGTTGGGGCACCGCGCGTTCCACCGGTTCGGGGGCAACGCTTACCGTCCCGTCGCACTAGTTGTCGCGCTGGCGTTAGGTGGCTGGAATACCTACGCGGGATTGCAGTAGCGCTACTGCTTCACGTTTTCTCGAACAATCCGCGCTTTATCGCGCTGCCAGTCGCGCTGCTTTTCCGAGTCACGCTTATCGTGTTGCTTCTTACCTTGCGCAATTGCCACTTTTGCTTTCACTAGATGACCCTTCCAGTAGAGCGCGGTGCAGACGCAGGTCTGACCTTTCTGTGTGATTGCCTGATTGATTTTGGCGAGCTCTTTTTTATGTAACAGCAGTTTTCTTGATCGCGTTTTCTCCACGACATAGTGCGTGGATACCGTATCGAGCGGTGAGATTTGAGACCCGAGGAGGAAGGCTTCACCCTTCGTCATCACCACGAAAGAGTCAGTGAGCTGAACACGGCCGGCACGCAGCGCCTTGACTTCCCAGCCCATCAGCGACACACCCGCTTCGAACGTATCGAGCAGGTGATATTCGAACCGTGCACGCTTGTTTTGCGCTATGGTGTTGTCCGATGGTTTTTTCGTTTTGCCTTTACCCATCGCCGCATTATACGCATCGGGTTTATCAGTGTCTGATGTTTTAGCGGCAAGAGTTATCAGTGGAAGACAGCTGTGGACAGTAACGTTCAACAACCCTGGCGAGGACGGACGACGCTTATCTTTGCTCTGCTCGCCGTATCGCTAGGACTGGGTAATGTTTTGCGCTTGCCTTACGTGATCGGCGAGCAAGGCGGTGGTGCATTTTTGCTGGTCTATGTCACTGTGCTTGCCCTGGTTGTAGGGCCTGTTCTCATTGCAGAGCTGACCATGGGAAGCATTGGTCGAAGTTCGCCCATGGGCTCGATTCAGTGGGTTGCATCGCTAGCAGGTCGCGACACCCGCTGGCGCTGGATCGGCGCACTTCAAGCAGCGTTGGCCTTCATGATTGCGACCTTGTTGTTGGTGCCACTGGTGCTAGGCGCGGAGGCCAGCCTTTATCTCTACAACGGTGATTGGGACTCTGCGAGCGCGAGCGAGATCATTAACACCCTTTCAACCATTGAAAGTGCCGATCACTTGCGGGTGTTGGGCGTCTTGATCGCGCTTGCCATCGGGGCCGCATTGCCTGGTCCACAGGTCGTCCTGTTACTGGCGGGCTGGATTCTTATGCCGCTCATTCTGCTGATGACCTACTCGGCATTGGGTTACGCCTTTGAGGTCGGGGACATTTCAGCCGCGAACGAATGGCTCTTTAAGTACCGACCTGAGCAACTCACCCAGTCGGGCGCGGTGACAGCAGCATTAGCGGCCTTGTCTAGCCTGGGTGCCGGCGTGGGCGTGGGCTTGGTGTTTGGAAGTCGATCTCCTGCGGGGCTGCCTTTGGTCCGTTCCGTTATCGCGGTGGGCATTCTGGATACGGCGGCCATGTTGATGCTCGCCATCATTGTGGTCGCAGTCACTGCTGCCGTAGACGTTGAGATGACCCAAGGGCTGGCGCTTTTGGTCATCTCTATTCCCTACGCCTTCGCCAACCTGCCCACCGGTGAGCTCGTCGGGCTATTACTCATGATGTCCATCATGCTGGCGAGTCTCGCCGCTTTGATTGCCTTGATCGAGCCGATGGTGTCGATTTTACGACGAGAAATGGATGTGCCCAGGCCTATTGCCATGGCCGCGGTGGCCTTTGCGCTATGGCTGTCCGCTTCGTTTGCGCTTGCCAATCCCGTCGCGCGCCTTACCATCGATTCTTGGTTGGTGCCTGTCATGGTGCCAATGGTGCTAGGACTCACCGCTGTATTCACCGCGTGGCGGGTGCCACGACCGATCCTGCGTGGCGAGAAATACCGCGAACGTTTTACCGTCTTTTACCTTTGGTTCATCATTACGCGGTGGGTCACGCCTTGGCTGTGTTTCGCGCTGAGCATGTTCGCGATTATGCGCGTCGCCTTTTGAGTCAGCCGAGTTTTCAGCTAGCTAACAGCCCTGATAGGCGAAGGACCCGCTGACGAGGCGATTTAAGGGTATAGGACGGCATAGAAAAGAGGCATCGTGGCAACCACCATTCAAAAGACAGCATTACTGATGCACTCAGCGCAGACCATGTTTGGCCTGGTCGCTGATATTGCGCGGTATCCCGAGTTTTTGCCCGGCTGCAGTGGCGCTGAGATACTTGAGACCTCAGATGAGGGGGTTGTTGCTCGGCTCGATTTATCAAAGGCCGGCGTGAAGCAGTCCTTTGTGACGCGCAATACCAACGTGGCACCTTCCTCGATTCGTCTCGCGCTTGAAGATGGACCCTTTGACTCACTGAGCGGTGAGTGGCGCTTCGAAGCACTGAGTGAAGATGCCTGCCGCGTATCACTCGATCTGACGTTCCAATTGGGCTCAGGTCTGCTTAAGATGGCGGCGAGTCGACTCTTTGAGAGCGTGGCAAATGATATGGTGGACGCGATGGTAAAACGTGCCAACCAACTGAGTCAGCAATAACGAAGCAGCGGCTCTCTGCAACCGATCAAGGGTTAAAAGAAGGGTTATTGGTAGTTTATGTCCGAGATGATTAACGTCGAAGTGGCCTACGCGTTGCCGGATAAGCAGCGCATCGAAAAGCTCTCTGTCGCGGCTGGAACGACTGCGCTCGAAGCCGTTGAACAGGCCAATATGGGACGTTTCTTTGATGACTTACCGGATCTGATGACGGCTAAGTTGGGTGTATTTGGTAAAGCGGTGCCGGCCACTCATGAACTTGCAGAAGGTGAGCGGGTAGAGATTTACAGAGAGCTTCTGGTCGATCCAAAAGCGGTTAGGCGAGCACGAGCGGAAAAGGCGAAAGCTGAGCGGGTGTAACCGTCGGTCTCAGGTGCCTTCTGCCTCGGGATCTTCAGTCTCGGTGTCTTTTTCTGGCCAGTTTTCGCTAACAAGATCACCTTCGACATCAACCAGTACGTCACCCTCAAAAACCACCGTGAGCTGGGAGCGAGATAGATTTTGGTTGCCCAGGCGAACCACGTGCACGTAATCCCAACGATCCGCGTTAAACGTATCTTCAATGATGGGTGTACCGAGAACAAAGCGAACCTGACGTCGCGTCATCTGCGGCTTAAGTTGGTCAATCATCTCTTGGTCCACGATGTTGCCCTGCTCAACGTTAATTCGGTAAACGCCGGGGAAGCCAATATTGCTACACGCACCGAGTGTGGCGAGTGACAGCAAAAGAGACAAACTAAGTGTAAGATGCGATCGAGATTGCAAGGCAGACTTTCCTGTTGTGTGGCCGGCTGGCATCATACCCCCAATCACCGTCTTCGAGGAAATACTGTGACGAATCAAAATGTCGATTTGAAGCGAGCGGGCTTAAAAGTCACTCTTCCGCGTCTCAATATTTTATCGATCTTGAGTGAGTCGGCTGATGAAGGTGCGCACCTGAGCGCCGAAGACGTCTACCAGCGTCTTCGCGATGCCGGCGATGATGTGGGCTTGGCCACTGTATACCGCGTCTTAACGCAGTTTGAGACAGCGGGTTTGGTTGAGCGACACAACTTCGAGTCTGGGCACTCGGTTTTTGAACTTGCGACCGATGATCATCATGACCATATGGTCGATGTGGATACCAATGAGGTGATTGAGTTCGTCGACGAGGAGATTGAGGCGCGACAGCATGCCATCGCTGCCAAGCAGGGCTACGAAATCATCGATCACTCATTGGTGCTTTACGTTCGTAAAAAGCGATAGAACTGTTAAGTCGCAGCGAGTAACTCGCGCGCGTTCTCCCGTGTTGCATCGGTTACCACAGCGCCGCCTAGCATCCGGCTCAGTTCTTCAACACGTTCTTCATCGGACAGATACTGCAGGCTGGTCGTGACCACATGATCACCTGCTTTGCTGACCTGAATGTGTTGATGACCTTTTGCAGCGACTTGCGGCAGGTGGGTGACGCACAAGACTTGCACATTGTCCGCCAGTGTTCTGAGTAATCTGCCGACCACATCAGCCACCGCTCCGCCAACACCCACATCGACCTCATCGAAAATCATCGTCGGTGCCGTTGCGTTGTCAGCCACCGCGACTTGCAAGGCCAGAGAGATACGAGACAGTTCGCCGCCGGAGGCAACTTTGTTGAGGGGACCTGGCTGGCTACCGGGATTGGTCGCAATCCAGATTTCTATTTCTTCCAAGCCGCGCGGGTCGAGCTTTTCAGCATCAATGTCGATGAAACCAATGTCCACCTCACAGCGCTCCATGGCAAGTTGTGATAGCAATTCCATGCTCCGCTGTGCCAATCGACGAGCACCTTGTTTACGCTGATCAGTGAGCGCTTTTGCGCTCTCTATCCACTTCGCATGACGTGCTTCGATCTCCGCCTCGAGCTCATCGAGTCGTTGACTGCCGTGCTCAAGGTTTTCAAGCTCAGTACTCAGGGTCTCAAGGTGTCCCGCAAGCTCCTCCGGTCGGATACGGTGCTTTCGAGCCAAACTGTAGGCGGTATCGAGTCGACTCTCTACTTCGCCTAAACGCTGTGGGTCGAGCTCCACACCATCAAGGAAGCGTTTGAGTTCGGAGGCTGCTTCGTCCAGTTGAATCTGCGAAGAGGCAACTAGCTCACGGCTTTCATCAATCTTTGTGCCCAGCCGATCATCGCTCAGTTGCGACACGGACGATCGCAATTGATCGCTCAGGCTCGCACATTGCTCGGCAATCGCATGCACCGTCTCCATGATCCACGTCGCGTTGCTCAGAACTTTTTGGTCGGACTCCAAGGTCTCAAGCTCGGTGTCGCCAAAACTCAGTGTGGCTAATTCATCGATCTGGTAGTTGAGTAGATCTCTGCGCTCGGCGATCTCATTGCTCGAAGAACGCAATGTCTTCAGCTCGTGCTTGAGTCCGCGAATGCTCGCTGCCTCCTCTGCAACTGCTGAGGCGTCCTCGGTGGTGCCAGAAAACGCATCGAGTAACTCGCGCTGCACGGAGCGGCGCAGCAAGGACTGGTGCGCGTGCTGGCTGTGCAAGTCAACCAAGAGCTCGCCCAGTTCTTTGCATTGAGCTAGCGTTGCCGGGCTACCGTTGATAAAGGCTCGCGATCGACCGTCGGAGGTGACGGTGCGGCGGATCAAACACTCGTGACCCTCGAGTAGGGCTGCTCGATCAAGCCAAGCCTGCGCCTCTGGGAGATGCTCTACCGAAAAAAGGGCAGAAATTTCGGCGCGATCAGCGCCGGCTCTCACCGCTTTTGCATCAGCTCGGTCCCCGATACACAAACCGAGCGCATCGAGCATGATCGACTTACCTGTCCCAGTCTCGCCGGTAACACAGGTCATGCCAGCATGCAGCTCGATATCGAGGCGCTGAACAATGGCGTAATCGCGGATGGATAGATCTGTGAGCATGATGACCGTTTCTTGTTAGACGACCGTGTCTTGTTAACCGTGCCTTGTTACGTTTCTCGTTAATAGCCCCGTTATAGCTCAGGTCTCCCCGATTCGGAACACCAGTCGTTGATAAACCACACATCATTTTCGCGCTTTGCGGTCCGAGAGGTCTGTGCTAAAACTCGATAACGAGGAGATCAACATGTCATCGGACGGTCTTTCACCACGCGCAGCCTCTTTATTGCGAACCCTGGTGGATATGCACATACGCGAAGGTCAGCCCGTGGGCTCGAAGGCATTGCACGTCGAGAGCGGTATGTCAGTGAGTCCCGCGACGATTCGCAATGTCATGTCAGACCTCGAAGATCGCGGATTTTTGTCTTCGCCACACACGTCGGCCGGTCGAGTGCCTACCTCGCAGGGCTATCGCTTGTTTGTGGACAGCTTGTTGCAGACCAGTCCCATTGATGAAGCCGCGATTCAGGCCTTGAAACACGAGTTGAACCCGAGCCGATCCTCGTCAGACCTCATTGCATCGGCGTCAAATTTGCTGACACAGGTCACGGCACAGGCGGGCATTGTTACTGTCCCTCGACCGACTGCTGTGCAGCTACGGCAAATTGAGTTCCTTCCCCACTCCGATTCGAGGGTCCTGGTCATTTTGGTGGTCAATGAGCGCGAAGTTCAAAACCGCGTTATTGAGCTATCGCGGCCACTGACCGAGGCTCAGCTGAAGTCAGCTGCTGATTTCATCAATCAACGCTACGCCGGTAACGATTTGACTCAGGTGAAAGAATTGCTGGTGACGGAAATGGCCGAGGCTAGAGCGCGTATTGACGAGCAGATGGAAGCTGCGCTGCAGGTAGCCAAAGAGGCGATGGATGTCCAGGACTCGCAGGAGGAGTACGTTGTCGCGGGTGAGAGCCGGCTGATTCAGCAGGCAAGTGCCAACGATATGGACAAGCTGCGGGAGTTGTTCGACGCCTTCGAGCGCAAGCGTGACCTCTTAGAGCTTCTCGATCGATGTTCACGAGCTGATGGGGTCCAAATCTTCATCGGTGAAGAGGCGGGTTACGAGGTGCTGGGTGACTACAGTGTCATTACTGCGCCCTACGCTCAGGGTACACAGCCAGTCGGTGTTCTGGGTGTCATTGGGCCCACGCGCATGGCCTACGAACGCGTGATTCCGCTCGTCGATATCACGGCAAGACTACTCACAGCGGCCTTATCTCGCTAACACGCCCGCAAAAAACGTAAATATCCCCGAAACTTCAAGGTTATTGCCTTGAAAATCTAAATCGACTCCCCATCTACCCCGTATTGGACAAATTACGGTGCGGGAGATGACGCATGTCGAGTGAAAATAACGAGATTCCAGAGAACGAAGTAGAGGCCCAGGCCGCGCAAGAAGGCGAAGGTGCGGAGACGGAATCTGTCGATATTGAGACCGATGAGCTCTCAGAGGTGGAAGCACTTCGAGAAGAGGTTGCGATGGCCAAGGATGCAGCGCTTCGTGCTCAGGCCGATGCGATTAACGCTCAGCGCCGGGCTGAGCTCGATGTCGAAAAAGCACGAAAGTTTGCCCTCGAGCGATTCGCAAATGACTTGTTGCCAGTCGTTGACAATCTCGAGCGCGCCCTAGAGTCGTCAGCCGGCTCAGATGCCGACGGTATTGCAGCCGTAGTTGAAGGTGTTGAGTTGACGCTCAAGAGCTTGGTCGATGTGCTGGCAAAGAATGGCATTACGCCTGTTGATCCGCACGGTGAGCCCTTTGACCCGCAGGTTGCTCAGGCAATGAGCATGGTGGAGAACCCCGATGTAGAGCCGAATACCGTGATTGCCGTGATGCAGAAGGGTTACTTGCTGAAAGACCGGTTACTGCGCCCTGCAATGGTCATGGTGTCCAAAGCCGCATCGTAAATAAAGACAGAATTTTTTTATCAGGGCGCTTGAAATTTAGACAGAGCGACCCATTTACAAAGACAAGATTAGGCGCCGGGATAGCCTGGCCGTAGGAGAGAAAGACATGGGAAAGATTATTGGTATTGACCTCGGAACGACGAACAGCTGTGTGTCGGTCCTTGAGGGTGGCAAGCCTCGCGTCATCGAGAACGCTGAAGGCGGTCGCACAACGCCTTCAATCGTGGCTTACGCAGACGACAACGAAGTGTTGGTGGGTCAATCTGCAAAGCGTCAGGCCGTCACTAACCCAACAAACACCTTGTTTGCGGTTAAGCGATTGATTGGCCGTAGATTTGAAGACGACGTTGTACAAAAAGACATCAAGATGGTGCCTTACACCATTGTTAAGGCGGATAACGGCGACGCATGGGTTGAGGCAAAAGGCGAGTCAATGGCTCCGCCCCAGGTTTCGGCTGAAGTGCTGCGTAAGATGAAGAAGACAGCCGAAGAGTACCTTGGCGAGTCGGTCACAGAAGCTGTCATCACTGTACCTGCCTACTTCAACGACTCTCAGCGTCAGGCAACTAAGGACGCGGGTCGCATTGCGGGTCTCGAGGTGAAGCGAATCATTAACGAGCCAACCGCGGCTGCACTGGCCTACGGCATGGACAAAGCTCAGGGTGATCGCACTGTTGCGGTTTATGACCTGGGTGGCGGTACGTTTGATATCTCGATTATTGAAATTGCGGAAGTTGATGGCGAGCACCAGTTCGAAGTACTTGCGACCAACGGCGATACCTTCCTCGGCGGAGAAGACTTCGACCTGCGTTTGATCGAGTTCCTGGCGGATGAGTTCAAGAATGAAAACGGTATCGACTTACACAACGATCCACTGGCGCTGCAGCGCCTGAAGGAGGCAGCAGAAAAGGCCAAGATCGAGTTGTCCAGCTCGCAGCAGACAGAAGTGAACTTGCCTTACATCACTGCCGATGCCACAGGTCCCAAGCACTTGGTGGTCAAGCTCACGCGTGCAAAGCTCGAGTCGTTGGTACAGGAATTGGTGACCCGCTCGCTTGAGCCTGTGAAGGTTGCGCTAAAGGACTCTGGTCTATCGGCAAGCGAGATTGACGACGTTATTCTCGTTGGTGGTCAGACGCGTATGCCCATGGTTCAGCAAACCGTTGCTGATTTCTTTGGCAAAGAGCCACGCAAGGACGTCAACCCTGATGAGGCTGTCGCCATGGGTGCATCGATTCAGGGTGCGGTACTGGCCGGTGACGTCAAGGACGTTCTCCTGCTCGACGTAACGCCTCTGACACTGGGTATCGAGACCATGGGTGGTGTCGCGACGCCACTGATTGAGAAGAACACGACTATTCCCACTAAGAAGTCGCAGGTGTTCTCAACGGCGGAAGACAACCAGACAGCGGTAACGATTCACGTCGTTCAAGGTGAGCGTAAGCAGGCAGCGTCGAATAAGTCGCTGGGTCGGTTCGATTTGGCCGACATTCCACCTGCGCCACGCGGCATGCCACAAATTGAGGTGACATTTGACCTCGATGCGAACGGTATCCTGAACGTTTCGGCGAAAGATAAAGCCACCGGCAAAGAGCAGTCGATTCGAATCACTGCATCGGGTGGTCTATCTGAGGACGATATCCAGCAAATGGTTGCGGATGCCGAGGCAAATGCTGAGGCGGATCAGAAGTTCGAGGAGCTAGTCACTGCGCGTAACACGGCGGATGGCATGATCAATGCCGCCAAGAA
>Ga0255759_10003203_pt1 | contig 14418 bp, 16 predicted proteins | sample 101ome_20_FD_179959 | JGI IMG/M metagenome (GOLD analysis project Ga0255759, IMG submission 179959) | Coastal salt marsh microbial communities from the Groves Creek Marsh, Skidaway Island, Georgia - 101404AT metaG (version 2) | ecosystem: Environmental > Aquatic > Marine > Intertidal zone >...
TAACCTCTATATCGAAGCTACTGATTTAATAATACGTGGAACTGCGGGTTCTCGCTATTTTGAAGGTGACGATGGTGTTGCTACTCGTTTGTATTCTCCTCAATCTGACACATTAGAAGTTACGATTACCAATGATGGTGTATTGATTGCTAATGAAGCAAATACAGATACACTCACAGTTCGAAGCACTTCTCGGTTCCAAGACGATATTGGTATAGAAGGTTCAACTAGCGCTAATACTATTACTTGGGATAAATCAGCCAATACACTGAACTTCGATGATAATAATTATCTCACTATGGGTACTGGTGGTGATTTCACCATGTATCACGAAGGTTCTAACACATATATTAGAGAAGAAGGTGCCGGTGATTTAGTACTTCAAGCGAATAATATGCAGCTTGAAGATACAAGCGGACAAGCATATTTCTGTGGTACTGCTGGCCAAGGTGCATCGATGCACTTCAATGGTGACCAAAAATTAATTACTCGTAATGACGGTGTAGAAGCAAATGGTCTTTTTGATACCGATACATTGCTTGTCACATCGTATGCAAATTTCGAAGCTAATGTATATTTTGATGGTACTAGCCCCGATCAATTAGAATGGATCTCAACAACCAATAGATTATTATTTAAAAATAGTGTATCTGCAAGTTTTGGTAATGCTGCTGATTTGCAAATATATCATAATGGAAATCATAGCTATATTACAGAAGTCGGCACAGGTAATTTATACATCGGCGGTACAAATTTAGTATGGATAGGTAGCGGTGATTTACAAGAAGCTTATGCAGTATTTAATGATAATGGTTCTGCAGATCTATATCATAATAATTCTCTAAAGTTTGCTACAACATCTACTGGTATCAATGTTATCGGAAATGTTGTAGGTGATGGATTACTTATCGAAGGTGACGTAGATCTAGGCTCTTCAGCATCACATACAATTAGCATGGTCGGAGTTGTCGATACAGACATCGTACCTACTGGAGCTGTCGACCTCGGTACATCAGCTGCGCCATGGACTGAATTGTGGGTAACAAATGCAGATGTACAAACTCTTCAAGTAGATCTCAATGCAACAATTACAGGCGAAGTCACTGCTAATAACTTTGTTGGTAATGGCGCTCAGTTGACTGCTATAAGTGCATCACAGTTGACGACTGGTACAGTAAATGATGCTAGATTGCCAGGAGAAATTTCATCCAATATTTCTGGCACAGCTGCGCAATCAAATACAATTCAGATGCACACTTCTGGATCGAACTCTTCTTTCCCGGTTGTTTTTGTATCTTCAACATCAGGTTATCGTGATGCAACAGCAGATTCAACTTTTACCTTTAATCCAAGCACTGACACATTAACTGTTGATAACTTAATAGTTGATGTAGCTGCAACATTACCCTCTAATTTAACACTTGGCGGTACTACTCAATTTGAATCGATTGATGTAAGTGGAACTCTAAATGCTAACGTAGTAATTGGTTCTACGTTCGAGATTCCAGATGTTGGTTTCTCTGGTTCAAATACTTCTGTATCGACAACAGCAGCAACTGTAATTGATAGCTTCCCGCTTGGACAGACTAAAGGATTTAAGTATTTTGTACACGGTGATAGATCTGGTTCTTCTGACTCAGCATACGTGGTAGAGATTAATGTTGGTGTTACAGACAACGGTGATGTCTATTATACTCGATATGGTGAAATTGAAAATAATATGGCTAATGTAACTATAGTGCCATCGTCAAATGCAACACATGTAAATCTCAGCGCAACTTGCACTTCTGCAAGTGGTTCAAATATACATAACTTTACTATTCTGAAAATTGAGACTCGATCATAATGGCTAATGCAATATACGATAAATATAAGGAAGCACTACTCAGCGGTGCTGTGAATAGTTCGCTAACTACAGAAACCGTAAAGGTTTCTTTGATTGATGCTAATATTGCAGCTGAGCCATTTATTGCAACTGATGAATTTTATGATGACGTCACGACTGCTAATTCAGTACTAGCTACTGTGACTTTATCAAATGTAACTGTGACAAATGGTGTGCTCGATGCTGATGACATTACATTTACATCAGTGTCTGATACTTCTACTGATGGTGATGCAGATGCACTTTTATTTTGGATAGATACTGGAAATACGGCAACGAGCAGACTTGTTGCTTGGATGGATACAAATATAGACGGATTACCAATTACACCAGACGGCTCAGATATTGACGTTACATGGGCAGTCGACGGAATATTCAAATTATAAAAAGAGATAGAGATGGCAACTGCACAAAAATTTGATACACTCGACGGTCTCACGGTCAGCGGTGAATTAGATACTAACACATTATCTACAACAGGTAATTTGACAGTAGATACTAATACCCTCTTTGTCGACGCTAGTACGAACGGTGTTGCTATTGGGAATACTAATACTTACGGCAAACTTTATATCTCACATACTGGTGCTAATCCAAGCCTCAATACAACATCAGCAGATAATGCTGCGCTTACAGTGCATGGTAGTACATCAACTATTATGTCGATGGGCGCAATGGCTGGTACACCTTATGTAAACTATATTCAAGTCACCGCCCTAGGGCAAAATACTGCTTATCCTTTAGCATTGCAACCAGCTGGCGGAAAGGTAGGTATTCTTACTAGTACTTTATCGCCTGATTATACTTTGACAGTAAATGGTGGCGGCGGACAAGGTATTTCTATCTGGGATTCTGGATCATCATCAGATGCATTAAGAATTGTCTCAAATAGTTCTAGTAGCTATGTTAATACAATCACACACGGTAATAATGGATTAGAATTTAATAATAATAGTACAAGCCGTGGATATACTTGGTCAGTAAACAGCAGTACGAAATTTTCAATATCTTCTACAGGTACAGCAAATTTCTGGGGAAATGTTGTATTGAATAATAGTAATATAGATTTGAATCTGGGTTATATAGATGATGTAAATTATATGGTACTAGCTGATGGTGTATACCATGATGGTGATACTAATACTTATATGCAATTTCACGCTGCTGATCAATGGCGGGTAGTGACTGGCGGATACGAAAGATTAGAAGTTAATAACAGTCAAGTAACAATTAGTAATGTACCATTGGTTGCAGACGGTCAAGATATTATTGGTAAAGTACTTTACGCTACTGATTATTTCGAAGAGACTGTTTATAATGGAGGTTCTGGTACTTCATATGTGATGAATATTAATAATGGATCTGTACATAAATTTCAACCTACCGGTAACTATAGCATTGACTTCTCAAATTTCCCCACTAGCGGAGCAGCAACATTTACTTTGATTATCAATAATAATGGTACAGGACGTGAACCAACATGGCCATCATCTGGCGAAGGAGATAAGATATATTGGGCCGAAGGTGTTGAACCGCCTCATTCTTCTGGTACAGACATATATACATTTTATGTTGTAGATGGTCAAATATATGGTGGTCTCGGATTGCGAAATGCTGGTTTTGCTAATTGATAGGAGTTAGTTATGCCAGGTGGTGTTGGTAAAGGTTTTTTTGACAGAACATGGGCAGATACGTTCGATGTAACACGTAACGTTAGTAATGATTCGACGCCTATTGACTTGCCCTATGGCCGTCAAATTTTAGAAATTGACGGCCGTGGTGGTCGTGGTACTGCAAATGGTATTGAACCTGCATATCAAGTATCGACTAATTATCCATTAAGATATACAGCAGAACCAGCTTATCAAGTAACTTCGGCTGCATATACAACAACAGATTCATATCCTAATAGATACACATCGACGCAAGCTTATACAGTTAGCGCTAATTATCCTGCACGATATACAACTCCTACTGGCCCAAACGCTGCTTATTCTACCACGGCAGATCATCCTGCGCGTTATGCCGCGTTTACAGCATATGAGTCTGTAACATTTCAACCGGCTACCTATTACAAAGAACCAGCTTCTACATTTGTTGCTTTCTCCATTGAGGGATCATATACACAGCCCGGTTATGTAGTCTATGCATATCTTCCAGTGCAATATCAGTATCAGCCAGCGTATGAAACTTCGTATTACGAACCACCAAATTGGACATATCAGCCGCCAAGCGAATCATCAACAGCTTATCCTGCACAGTATGCAACATATTATTCAAGTAACCAAATATCATCATATCGAATTAAATATGGACATAAAGGCGGGGAATTTGGACCGTTTTATGCATACCAACAATCTTCGGGCGACGCGGTTTCTGATCCCGCTTATACAGTATATGCAGATCATCCAGCAACTTGGACAATAACACCTGGATCAACTACATATGCAGATTATCCTGGTAGATATCAAATTGAGTGGTTAGGCCCAAATTATGGAAACTATGGTGTGCAGGATGCTTTCCCTGCACGATATTTTCCTAATTCTTGGTACGCGACATATTATACTCAACCGACTACATACACCTTAGAACCAGCTTCGACTACATATGCAGATCATCCCTCGGTCTCGTATTTGCAGCAGGCAGCGTATGAAACTACGACTTATTATCCGGCGCGACTTCAAACACAACACACTGCTTATACTGGATATTATCAATATCCAATTCGATATAATCTAGAAGCTGCTTATACAGTTTCATATCAGCACCCATCTCGTACTACAACATATCCAGCTCGATATACAACGAGCGGTGGTTATAGTGTACAGACAACATATCCTGCACGTTATTTTGCTGGTTCATCTGGAGAAGATACAACAGTTTCAATATCTGCAGCCGATGGAACAACCTATTTGTTTGTAGCTGAAGGCAGTTCAACTCCGCCAATTGGAACATATACACAACCAGCACAACCACCAGTAGCTTGGGCTACTGTGTATGCTGGTGAAATAGTAGGTGTATATCAATCTTCAGTTCAAGCCTCAGTCGGTGCTTCACCTGCTGGACCAGCCGGATATATAAGGATTAAGTACGACGCGGACGTTTAATAAATTATGAGGATATTATGAGATACCAGTTACGTGAATGTTTAATCCCACCATACCATCTTCCCCATTTTGGTATAATGAAAAATGTTTTCGATCAAGAAGAAATCGATCGAATTCGTTTCTATGAAAAAATTCTGAACTTTGAAAAAGCCCGGACACTTAGCGACATACAAAACCAAAATGTAGAAGATGAAGGCAAATATAGAACTAGTGACATCGCTTCGATGATGATAGATCAAAACACGCAGTGGCTTTGGGATAAAATCGGACATATTTCTGCTAAAGCTAATTATGATTTGTTTTTATATGATATAAATGCTATTGAAGATTTAAATTATCTGATTTATCATGGTTCAGAAAACGGAAAATACGTACCACATCGCGACTCACAACTACATGGTTATCGACGTTACGATAGAAAAATATCTGGTATATTGATGCTATCAGATCCATCTGAATATAAAGGTGGTGAATTACTAATTGATTTACAAGCAACAGATTCGAGAGAAAAGTGGAAGAAAGCAGAATTAGAAAAGGGCGATGTAGTATTCTTTGATAGTTGTTTTACACATTGTGTTGAACCAGTAACCGAAGGTAAAAGACAAGTCATTGTCTTTTGGCTTCACGGCAAAAATAAACTATAGATAAATACTTTTATGAAGATATGGGATAAAATCAAACGTAAGATAGATGTGTGGCTGCACGACGAGTGGGAAGTCACTATCTATTTTCAAGCGCAATCCTTAGAAAAGGATGGCGGCATAGTTACAACAGCACAACCTAAAACTTATGTATGTAAGAAACTTGTCAAAGTGAGTGAGACACATTTTAAGTTAAGAACAACAGATGGTAGATTAGTGGAGATAAAGACAGTTTCGCCTGTGGGTTACGATGTCGTACAAACCAAATAGGAGAAACAAATGGCTGACGAAGAAAAAAAAGAATTTCATCCAGCAGATACGAATGGTGATGGTAAAGTCAGTGAAGAAGAGCATGCGATGTATATGGAGTTTAAACGTAAGGAATTAGAAGATGCCGATGCAATGCGAGACGCACAACGAAATATGGCGTGGTTCTCTCTTGCTGGTATGCTTCTGTATCCCGCCATGGTTGTTGTTACTGATCTTGCTGGGTTAGAAAAAGCATCAAACATTTTAGGTGATATGGCGCCGTCCTATTTTGTTGCAGTCGCTGGTTTAGTTGCAGCGTTCTTTGGCGCACAAGCATGGAGTAAAGGTAAGTAATTATGCCGTATTTGATTTTATTATTGTTGCTTGGATCGATGGGTGGAGGCGCGTTCTATTATTATACTGATACACAAGAGCGCCTCGCTACCCTTCGTGATAACAATGCAAAACTACAGATGGTTGCTGAGACGAATCAAAATACCATCGAGAATCTACAAGCTGACTATAAACTCGCGCAAGAGAATATGGCAAAGCTTGAAGAGAGGGCACGAGAAGCTGAGGTATATCAAGACGAATTGGCTGCAAAGCTACGTCGTCATGACCTCACACGACTGACCCTGCAAAAACCTGGACTAATTGAAAAGAGAGTAAACAATGCTACGGACAAGATTTTCTCACAGCTCGAAATCGATTCTGGCTCTGAGCCTGTTGTTCCCGCTGATCAGCCTGAATAGTGGTTGTGCAAGCGTAGAACCTCAAATTGTAGTCAAGACAGACTACGTAGTCAAAGATATTCCTATCCAACCCCGCCCTAAAGCGATGAATCTACATCGCGTTAAGTTTTATGCTGTGACGCCTGAAAACATGGAAGAGTTCCTCGAGCGATTCGAAGAAGAAAGTGGTACTACTGTGTTTTTTGCAATGAGTGTTCCCGACTATGAGAATATGAGTATGAACGTAGCAGAATTGCGTCGATATATAAACCAGCAGAAAGCTCTTATTGTATATTATGAGGAGTCTATCGAGACGATGATCAAAGAAACTCCCGAAGATACCGAAGAGGTCGTACAAGAAGGAACAGATTCTGTATTTGATTTGATTAAATTTGATTGAGGTATCATGGATAATGTTAATTTGAGATTTGTCGATCACAGCAAATCACTTTATAGAGTACATCCCATACAAAGAGCGGCATCAGTAGAATCAGCACATAAAGATTTTCAAGTCAAGCAACACGGCAGAGAAACATTTGTTGATTGTCCCGGAATGTTTGATTATAAAAATACTGGCTGGATTCTCTCAGCTTGGGATGAATTTACTGTGTATGCATCTGAGCATGCTACGATGGCTTATGCTGGTGGTGATAAGCGGCAACCGGTAGATTTACCTACTCCAATCAAAACTGAATGTCCTCATATGACAAATCCTAATAATATGAGTGCTGACATATCTGACGGGATACCATTGGGTACTGATAAAGGTGTAAAACGATTGCAGCCATTGCACTTTACAAGTCCATGGCGTGTTGAGCCTGAAGATAAGGATACATCAGTATCTTTACTCCTCATGCCACCGTTTTATCATAGTAATATAGTTGATAATTTTCTCATATATCCAGGAATTGTAGATTACACTGCAAAATTTAATACTATTAATGTTATTATGTCTCCACGTAAAGAGGGCACATTTGTTATTAAAGCTGGTACACCACTTTTACATATTATTCCAATGGCAAAAGCAAACTATAATTTAAAATACGGACCGCAAAAACGTGAGGATGTAGGTACAATTGCAACAGTCAAACAATTTTACAGAAAATATGTTATGAAAAGATCTAAATACACGGTTGAACAATATGATTGATTTTATTAATGTCGAAGCAATACAAGATTTAAGAGATAAAATACATTTTAATGATAATTTTGTCCATATTTCAAACGTTTTACAATCGCCTATTACTGATTGGGACGAATTTCAAGAATGTATGATAGAAAATAATGTATATGATTGTTCAATAATTAGTAAAATGGACAATTATTATAATATGACTAGCACAGTAGAAATTAATACAAAAGATGATGCATGGGAAAGAAGACCCTATTCACTTGAGAAACCTTTAAATGGTACACCAGCGTGGAACCCTAAAGACTATTTCGAAAATAGATACGCTGTTATCATTAAAAACTTTGACGAAAAAAATCAAGCTTCGAAGCAATTATTAAGATTTTTATTAGAAACATTTTATATAAATCTCGAAGACCACGGTGTATGGCCCGCATTTATTAATCAATATTCAGGACACGCACATTTAAATGCAGCATTGAAAGGTAGTAATTTTGATGGTGTACATGCTGATCCGTGGACTAATTTTATTTTTATTATTGATGGTGAGTTAGAAGTTGATGTCTATAAAAATAGAACGTGCACATTAATGGATCATTCTCTGAGTAATACTACTTCAGATGAAAATTTAAAAAAACATGTTGATTCATTAGAATTTGATCAAAAAATAAAAGCAAAAACTAATGATTTAATATATGTACCGAACAGATTAATGCATAGATTAAAACCTACAAAAAATGTAATGTATTTAAATTTACCGTTGATATTAAAAGGACCTATGGCTTTATGATGGATATGTCAATTAAAAGACATGACATTTTTGTTGAAAGTATATTTGATGTTGATGTTCCAGAAGTAAATAATTCAAATATATTCGATTTTTTTCAAGAAACAATTAAAAAACACAAAGGTGTACATAGATCAAATTTAGGCGGTTGGCAGTTTGATATGAAAGAAGGTATGTGTCCTGATTATGATGACGCCATGAGTAAAGTGTTATATGCAGTTAATCATATTTTTAAAAATGTTTTTAATATAAACTTGACTATGCAAATATCTAATTCTTGGCTAAACTATAGTTCAAGAGGTGGTTTAAATTCAATACATACTCATCCAGGAGCTTTGTTTTCTGGAGTATATTATATTAAAACTTCTGATAATACTGGTCCAATTAATTTTATTAGAAGTGATGCACACGCCGTAGAATCTACCGCGTGGTTTGGAATAGGAAACGAATACACAAGAACTGGTGATCGCGATAAATTGTGGCGTACAAATGCACAAAGAAAGCCAATACCAAGTAAAGCATATTTGTTTTCTTCATGGTTAGCTCACGAGGTAATGGAAACCACGGTTGACGAGGATAGATTAGTCGCTGGTATTAATTTTGTTCCGGTCTGATTCGTATAAATAAATAGATAATAATAGATTCATCGCAGGAACCACGAATATGTCCTCCACACGAGCTGAAGATCTGACCATTGTCCAAGGGACAGACGCGGTATTCAGAATAAACATTCAAGAACCAGATGGCACACCGAAAGATGTGACATCGCAACTTTTTTCTGCTTCCCTTAAAAAATCTTATACTTCATTAGATTCTACTAAAATCGATTTTACAACAACAGTTGTTGATTCCGCCAATGGCATTATCACAATTGGTCTTAATAGTGATACAACTGCTACACTCGATCACAGTGCTCGTTATGTCTATGACGTGTTTATGTACGCTTCTGGTAATACTAATATTATTAGTATTTTGGAGGGCAAAGTTTTCGTCAAACCAAGTGTAACGAGGGTAAGCTAATGAGTACTATTGTTACACGAACAAACGGAGCAACAGCAAAAGGTTCGAGCCTTACTCACCAAGAACTCGATAATAATTTTATTAATTTGAATACAGATAAGTACCAGTCAGGTGATGATATCGTAGCCAATACTGTGAGTGTAGGCGGCAGCTCCACAGAATTTCTCAAAGCCGATGGTTCTACAGACTCTACGACATACGGCACAATAGACGACGCAACTGCACTTGCAATTGCATTAGGATAATCAAATGGCCAACACATTTAAAAATGCTTCGTTACAGAATGTGAGTAATAGTAGTTACGATACACTCTATACTGCACCAGCAGCGACAACGACTGTCATCTTAGGTGTTGCATTGTGTAATAAGAGCGCATCAGGTATTGTCGCATCATTGCGATTTACTGATAACTCTGGATCTACTAATACAATGGTGCTAAACGAAGTGAACATTCCTGGTGATACAACACTTGAAGTATTAGCAGGACAAAAATATATTTTGGAAACAGGAGATTCTTTGGCACTTCAAGCGGGATCTGCATCAGCACTTGATGTCACGCTTGGAATTATGGAGATCACCTAATGGCGTTTTCTAAAATTGGCGGTAAAGGTATTGATCTCAGTACCGATATTATTACCGAGTTCAATTCAACTGGCGTTGATGATAATGCCACCGCTACTACAATAACGCTTAACGCTAATAATACTGCTACGATTCCCAACGTAACAGGCAATACCACGTTTAATGAATATATCACGGTTACAAATCTAACTGTGAATAACGATGCGTCAATTTCTAATGATTTGACGGTTGGTGGTAATTTCATTATTACCGGTAATACTTTTACCGTCGATTCTACTAGCCTCAAAGTAGAAGATTCCCTCATTCATCTCGCCGGCAATAATGTTTCGAATGACATTATTGATATCGGTTTTATTGGCCATTACTCAAACGATAGTGGCAATACCGAACTCTTTACTGGATTCTACAGAGACGCGACCGATGAACAATACTATTTGTTTAATGGTCTGTCTGACGATATTAACACAGCTACCACGATTGATAAAACAGGCACGGGGTATACGGCCGCTACTTTAAATGTAGGTGAATTTTATTCTAGCTATAATAGTGGTAATGGCCTTGCGGTATATGGTGGTGTAGTAAAAGTTAATAGGCCAACCGGTTTTCCTAATATATTTTGGACTGACGGAACTGATAATTTAGGTGCAATCTATTTTGATAAAACCAATGGTATGAGAATATTCTCTACCGATGGTAGTACAGGCAATCCGGAACGTATAAGAATTGACACTGATGGTCATTTAAATATACAAAGTAATGTTGATATAAGTCCATCCGCAGGTGCGAATGGACAATTTCATATAGATGGAAATGCCTATTCAGGAGCGATTGCACTTGATGGCACAGCAATGTATGTTTATCACAATAGTGCATCTCGTAATTTAGTTCTTGCCACAAATGAAACAGCTCAACTTACTCTTTTGGCCAGTGGTGATGTTCAAGTCAATCGTGGTAAAATATATGTACACGATTCTGCTGGTTCTACATCAAACTCGCTCAAATTAAGTTATAATGCCACAAATGGCGGTGCCGTAATTGGACCAGATTCTAATGGCGGTTCTACATATTTGTCCATCGGCACATCAAATTCAGGTACATTTGCTGAGCGTATGTATATATCGTCAGCAGGTAATGTTGGTATTAGCGATGGCAATCCACAAGAAAAACTTAGTGTAGTCGGCGGGATTTTAGCAGCATCTAGTAGCGGATCGACTTCAGGAATTACGATCGAAAGTACTGCTACAGCTGGTTATGTTTCAACGATTACTCATACTGATACAGGTATGGAATTTGATACTGGCTCAATCCTTAGACATTTTAAATTTGATGGAGCTGGTACAAATTTATGGACACTTTATACTAATACTGGCAATATAGATCAAAATTACGGTGTCTATAGATTTGCAGCGACTACTTCAGGTTCAGATACAGGATCACAGTTCCAATTATGGGGAACAAATGGTGGACCTGGATATATGGCCGCGTATCAGTTAAACTTTAATACGGGCGGTAATAACTCTCGTACTACATCAATGCATATTAATAATAACGGCCACGTTGGTATAGGAACTAATTCACCTTATGACAGTGCTTGGGGAGTAAGTTCAAAACAATTAGCGATTTCCGGTGACACTTATGGAGTGTTGCATTTACTAGGTAACTATAATAGTATCACAACAAGATATAGCATAGGAGCCGGAGGCGGCGACCTTTATTTAGCATATGATGATGTAAATGGTCAGCATAGAATTATGGTTGATTCAACTGGTAGGGTAGGTATTAATACAACTAATCCTGCTCACATTCTTAGTATTAACACTAACAGTGGAAAATCAATAGAATTTAATTGGTGGACAAGTGGCAGTAGTAACTACATTCAAAGTTACGATAGGACTAATGGCGTCTATTTGCCTCTAACAAATTTTGCTACTGATGTAATTTTCCATAATGGCAGTAGCGAAATCGGTAGAATTAATAGCACTGGATTAGCTATTGGCACTGGGGCTGCTCCTGACGCTAGATTAAATATCAATACACCAAATTATACATCTAGCGCAACTGCAGGCATGATAAAGTGGGATAACCCGGATGTATCAGCTAGCTCTAGTATTCAGGGTTATTATGTTAGTGGCGCAGGATCAGAAATTTTTATAGGTACTAATTCGTATATTACTACAACTGGGGCGACGGCGCGATATAATTCTGGTTATGCATCTAGCGCAATTTACCCTCGTCGTGATGGATCTGTAAATTTTTATGGCGCAGGGTCTGGTAGTAGTCCAACGTTAAGATATGTCATAGAAGGAGTCGATGGAAGCCACAAGTATTATAATAATGGAGTAAGTGGTACTCCTGTTAAACGCGATTATTTCTATCATTTTGTCACTTTTTCAAGTGGTGGTTATGTGCATATGAAAACAAATATTTCATGGGCTTCACATACACAAATGTATTCTATACATTTTGAAGGACACGAATATCAGGCGAGTAAAGCAATCGACACAACTCTTGCATGGTATAGTTATAGCCCAAATAATGCTGCTATTAATGTGGGCAGTTCTGGTACACATACTGCTTCAGTATATAGTTCATCAGACGGTTATCTAGTAATGGTATGGTATGCAAGTTCAACCACTTATTATTCAGGATTTACTTTGAGTCAAAGAACAACTGCTCAAGGTATTAATACTGGATTTGCAGTAACAAATACTATAACAAATAATAGTTCAACAGGAGCATTTTAATTATGAGTAATACAGAAATAGATATAGTGAATGACGCAGAAATTTTACCTCTTCCTGAACCTGATCCTGAAATTGTAATTCGTCTTGCTGAATTAAATGCTCATGAGCATCAAAGACAAATTAGGTATGGTAGAATAGAAAATGAATTAGATATGCTTTATAAAGATATTGATGCAGGATTATTTGGTGATGCAGCTAAAACCGGATCCTTTTATCTTCACATTAAATCTATTAAAGATGAAGTACCAAAAGTTACAGACGAAAGAAAAGCTGTATTAGAATCAGAACTCGAAGCATTATTTGCGAACACATAAATAATTAAAAAGAAGGATAATCCGTGCCATTTCTCGGAAAAACACCAACAGTTGGAAACTTCATATTATTAGATGCTATCACAGTATCTAATACAGCGACATTTGCTCTGACGAAAGACACACTCGACTATTATCCAGGTTCGGCACAGAATATGATAGTATCGGTGAATGGTGTTACACAGGCACCACTCACTGCTTATACTATTACAGATAGCAATATCATATTCGCTTCCGCGCTAGATTCAGATGTTGATGTTATCGACTACATTCTTGTTCTCGGTGATACACTTAATATTGGTCGACCGTCTGATAGCACTGTTGGAGCTACACAATTACAAGACTACGCTGTCACATCAGTGAAGATGTCAAATACAGGTGTAGGCGCAGCGACATATGGTACATCAACAAGTATTCCACAGATCACTATTGATGCTGCAGGTCGTATCACATCTGCAACAGGTATTGATCGTAGTAATCAATTCGAAGATCTGACTGTTACCGGTAACTTGACTGTAACTGGTAATACTGTTACGGTTGATGCTAATACACTTGACGTTGAAGATCCATTAATTCATCTCGCTTCCAATAACGATACTACTGATGTTGTAGATATCGGTTTTGTAGGTAACTATTCAAACGATGGTAGCACAGTACTCAATACTGGTTTCTTCAGAGATGCGAGTGATGAAAAATATTATCTGTTCAATGGATTAGAAGGCGATCTCAGCTCAGCTACTACTATTGATCGCGCTGCAAATAATTTTGCATTGGCTGATTTAAATGTTGGAATCATTTCAGCAACAAAACTATCGTCACGAGAAGGTGTTTTAGAGCTAGACGATGACGGAACACATAATGGAATTATCAATGTACCTGCTACGTTGCTTATAAACATTGATAGTGACAATAATAATACTGGTGAATCATTTAGAATTGCTAAAGATCGTACAGGAACATCTGGAGGAACTGAGTTATTTAGGGTTCAAGAAGATGGGAAAGTAGGTATAGGTACTCCTTCACCAGATTACACACTTGTAGTGCAGGGTGATAATAACATTAACGATAATATTTTTGCTGTTAAAGATTCAGACAGCACAATAATGATGTCAGTTGAACAAACATCTAACGGTGACGGTAGGATATTTACTTTCGATACGTCAGGTACTGCAAAAGTTTTGCTTCACTCAAATGGCAATAGTTACTTTAATGGTGGGAATGTTGGTATTGGT
>Ga0255759_10003205_pt1 | contig 14412 bp, 14 predicted proteins | sample 101ome_20_FD_179959 | JGI IMG/M metagenome (GOLD analysis project Ga0255759, IMG submission 179959) | Coastal salt marsh microbial communities from the Groves Creek Marsh, Skidaway Island, Georgia - 101404AT metaG (version 2) | ecosystem: Environmental > Aquatic > Marine > Intertidal zone >...
AAAAGATTTGACTAATTTGTTGTTTACTCTGGGTGCAGATGTCCCATTTTGTTATTTTAGAAAGAGTGCAATTGTTAAAGGTAAAGGTGAAAAAATAAATTTTCTTAAAAATAAAATATTTGAATTACCGGTGATATTAATAAATCCTTTAGTTGAAATTTCTACAAAGCAAATTTTCGAAAATTTGGACCCTAATATTTGCAAAAAAAAAAAAAAAATTAAATACAATGAAATTAATTCAGAAAACTTTTTTAACTATTTAATAGAAAAAAAAAATGATCTTCAAGAATCAGCTCAGAAGATTTGTCCTAAGATTAAAGAAATTAACAATTTTTTAAAACGAAATACAAAAACAAAGCTTGCACGAATGACAGGTTCTGGAGCAACGTGCTTTGGGATTTATGAAAATACAAATAATGCAAAAATAGCCGAGAAATTGCTGAAAGCTGAATTTAAGAATATGTGGATAAAAAGAACAGAGCTAATAAACCAATTTTAAAGAATATTAGGGTTGTATAAAAATTAAAAAATGATTATGTTTTTATTATCTATTGGGGTGTGGCCAAGTGGTAAGGCACCGGTTTTTGGTATCGGCATTCGTAGGTTCGAATCCTACCACCCCAGCCAGTAATCAAAATGTTGAATGATGTTTTTTTATCCCTAAACAGTTGTGAATTTGCCTTTGGTAAACGCATAATTTTTGATGATATTTCCTTAAGCATTCATAGAGATGATAAAACAGCCATTGTGGGTAAAAATGGTGTAGGAAAATCTACTTTATTCAATATCATTTCCAATAAAATTAATATTGATTCTGGAGAACTGTGGATTAATCCTAAAATTAATATTGGATATTTAAATCAAAGGGAAAAATTTAAAGAAAATATTAATATTTTAGATTTTTTGAGAACCTGCGTTGAAGACCCAAATAATAGTGATTTTTCGATTAAAAGATTATGTAAAGGGCTTAAAATTGATATCAATCAGACTTTAGATAAACTGTCTGGTGGAATGAAAAGAAAACTTAATTTAGCATCTATAGTCATAAAAGATCCAGACCTTCTTTTACTAGATGAACCAACAAATCATTTGGATTTGGAATCAATAGAATGGTTGCAAAAATATTTAGTTAATGAATTTAAAGGTTCTTTTCTTGTAATAAGCCATAACAGGAGTTTTTTAAAAAAAGTGACTAATAAGGTTTTTTGGATTGATAGAACCAAAATAAGAATTTCTCCAAAAGGTTTTAGAGAATTCAATGAATGGAGTCAAAGTTTAATAAATCAAGAAAAAAGAGAAATTGATAATAAAAAAAAAATTCTTTTTCAAGAGATGGAATGGATGGCAAAAGGTGTTACTGCAAGAAGAAAAAGGAATGTAAGAAGAAAAGAAAACTTTTTCAATTTTAAGGAAGAGTTTGAGAATCAGAGAAGAGATTTTTTAAAGTCAATCTCTAAAGTTAAAATTAATTATGAGGAGAATGAAAGTAATAGTCCCAATCTATTAGTAAATTTTTTTAATGTTAAAAAAAAATTTACAGTTTTAGATAAAGAAAAAGTTATTCTAAAAAATTTCAATTATAAATTGATGAAAGGTGAAAAAATAGGAATTATAGGCAAAAATGGATCAGGTAAATCAACATTTTTAAATTTGGTTGTCAATAATAATACTGTAACTGAGGGCAGTATAAAGATAAGAAAAAATATAGAAATAAGCTTGTTTGATCAATCGGGTATTCAATTTGATAATGAGAAAACTATTAAGGAAAATTTAATACCTGGTGGAGGTGATTACTTATTTGTGGGTGAAAAAAAATCTCATATATGCGGGTACTTAAAAAATTTTTTATTTGATCCAAAAAAAATTGACTATAAGGTTGGGCTGTTATCTGGTGGAGAAAGAAATAGATTACTTCTTGCTAAAATATTAGCTAATCCAAGAGAAATTTTAATTTTAGATGAACCAACAAATGATTTGGATATGGAAACAATTGATATTTTAATAGACTTTTTAAAAGTATACGATGGTGGTGTATTGGTTGCATCTCATGACAAAGATTTTTTAGAGCAAGTAGTTGATAAATATTTATTTCTTGACGGTAATGGCAATTATAAAATTTCTTTAGATTGGAGAGTCTTTTCAAATGAAACCATCAACGAGGATAATAACGTTGTTAATAAAGTTGAAAAAAATAAAAGTTTTAAATCTGAAAATATTCAGAAACAAATAAACAGAATCTTAAAGAAGATTGAAAAAAAAGAGTTAAAATTATCTGAATTAACTTTAGAATTAGAAAAACAAGACTTTGAAAGTATGGGAAATTCCGAAGAGTATCAGTTTCTAATTAAAAATATCAAAGAGGCACAAGATGATTTGTCTTTACTGGAAAAAGAGTGGTATGAATTAGAGGAAAAGTCTATAGACATGGAAAATTCATAAAAAAATGAAAATAAATTCTTTTTTAGTAGGTATATTTCTTGGTTTTTTACCAAATATAATAGGTTTCAGCGACAATTTAGATTTTAACTCAAAAATTATTTTGCAAATGCTTATTACAATGATTTTTTTTTGGGTTACTGAAGCTATTCCTTTATCAGTTACAGCTTTAATACCTTTGTTAATCTCACCATTTTTATTAGATTTTGATACTAAAACCATATTTTCATCATATGCAAGTCCGGTAGTTTTTTTATTATTAGGTGGGTTTATAATAGCTAATGGCTTTGAAAAGAGTTCTCTTCATGAAAGGATAGCTATTAAAACTATCGCTATTTTTGGAAAAACAAAAATTTCATTACTTTTTTGTTTTATTTTTATTACCGCATTTATAAGTATGTGGTTATCTAACACAGCTACTTGTTTGTTAATGTTACCAATTGTTAAATTTATCGTTGATACGAGTTTTTCTCAGAATAAAGACAATTTTTTTTCAAAAATTTTAATTTTGTGTATTGCATATTCTTCGTCAATTGGGGGGATGACTACACCAATAGGAACAATACCTAATGCAGTGATGATTGGATTCTTTGAAGAACAGTATAATCTACAAATAAACTTTATCGATTGGGTTATTTTTGTTTTTCCTTTATCTTTGATATTGTTAAGTTTTCTTTGGTTATACTTTTCTTTTAAAATCAGAAATGAAACAAAAGAAGTTGATCAGTCTTCTATTAAAAAAAAATTGAAATCGTTGGGAACTTTTTCAATAAAGGAAAAAATAACATCATTTATACTGATAACAGTTGCAAGTTTGTGGATCTTTAAAATGAAAATAAATGAATTCTTTGGAATAAAGTTAAGCGATTCAGGTATTGCTTTATTTTGCGCATTTTTATTTTTTGCAATTCCAATTAATAAAAGATATCACACAATTCTTGATGCAGAATGGTTTAAAAATATTCCTTGGAATGTTTTAATACTTTTTGGTGGAGGATTAGCTATGGCCTCTTTAGTTATGGATACTGGATTAGCTGATGAAATTTCTAGATATATAAGTTTCTTAAATAAATTTGATATAATTTTAATTATATTATTTTTAACATTTCTAACATCTTTTTTTACAGAATTTACGAGCAATACTGCGACCACTTTTTTGTTATTACCTTTACTTGGAACTTTTGCCATTGACTCTGGCTTAGATATCGTAAAAATTATTTTGCCAGTTGTTTTAGCGGCTAGTTGTGCTTTCATGATGCCAATATCTACTCCACCAAATGCTATTGTTTTTTCAACTAAGCAGATAAACATTAGTTTTATGATAAAAACAGGAATTGTAATGAACTTTATTTGTATTGGTATTATAGCGACTTTCGTTAGTTTTTTTGGATCATTAGCATTTTAGGTTTAATATGCAAAGAATAGCCATATTAATTGATTTAGAATTTACCGAAAAATCAGGTGGGCATGTTAAATTTTGGCAGAGAATTTATGAATCAATAAAAAATGAAAAACTAAATTAAAAATTGGAATTTTTTTTTTTAGGAAAAGCAAATAAAACAAAAATAATTAATAATTTTATAAGTTTAAATTTTATCAAACCTGTTATTTCTTCAAAAATACTTAAACCGATTGGTATCGATGCCGATACTACTGATTTGGCACCAATAAACCCTTTATTATTCAGACGACTAAAAAAGTTTGATTTAATTCATACAACTGATCAACTATTTACAATGGCTAAAACTGCTAAAAAAGTATCAAGAAAATTTAAAATTCCCTTAACAACTTCATTTCATACTGATACACCATCATACTCAGAGTTTTATGTTAAAAAAATTTTAAATTATTTCCCCAGACTCATTTCAAATTTTATGATTTCCAAACTGAAGCTTCATAAAAGTGTAAAATACAAACAAGAAAAAAAAATCGTAGATTTTTTCAAATATTGTAAAAAAGTAATGATTAATAAATCTATTCCTAGCAGTTATTTAAAAGATTATGATCAGAAAAAAATAATTTATTTAGAAAGAGGTGTTGATAAAAAAATTTTTAAAAAAAGAAAAGTTGATAAAAAAAAATTTCTTAAAAGATATAACTTGTCAGTAAATTCTAAAATAATTTTTTTTTGTGGAAGAATTCATGAATTAAAAGGAGCTTTATTCTTAGCTAAAATTCATAACTCCCTTCAATCAAAAGGTCATAATGTTTCAACATTTTTAGCTGGGGAAAATCTTCAAGGTGACAAATGTAAAAAAATTGGAGGGAAAAATCTTTTTATCTTAGATTATTTGAGTGAGAAAGAGATTTCTATAATGATGAATTTATCAGATTATTTTATTTTTCCATCCTTATATGAAACCGGTCCTCAAGTAGTCTTAGAAGCTAAAGCATGTGAGTCTGTTTGCATTGTTTCTCCTGGAGGAGGGGGGAGACAGATAAAAAAGAATGGAGAGGATGGTATTGTCATAGATAAATATGATATTGATACTTGGTGTAAAAAGATTGCAAATTTAATGTCCAATACGAAAACTTCAAATTTGATTAAAAAAAAATTAAAAAATGACAATAGTCAAAAATCATGGAAAGATATTTATTTTTTACAATTTGACTCGAAATGGAAAGATTTATTAAAAGCGTAATGAAAAATATTCTTTTAATAGCACCTCACCCAGATGATGAAATTGTTGGTGCATTTATGATAATTAAAAAAATTTTAAAAGGAAAAAGAGTCATAGTTTTTTTTTTAACTAATGGAATAATTAACAAAAATACCCTTTGGTTTTGGCAAAGAAATAAATACGAAGAAAAGGTTATAAAAAAAAAAAAAAAAATGAATCTCTCTATGAGATTGTTAAAAATAAAAAAATTTTATCTTCAAGATATATCTACTCGTTCATTAAAGGATAATATTGAGAGAACATATAAAAAAATTTTACAATTAAAAAAAAAACATGACATTGATACAATTTTTTGTCCTGCATACGAAGGGGGGCATCAGGACCATGACGTTGCAAATTTTATTTGTTCAAGATTAGCAAACAAATGCAAAATTTTTGAGTTTGCAGAATATAATTATTTTAAAAAAAAGATTTATAGTAACCACTTTTTTTTATCATCAAAAAAAGACCATGTAATTTATTTGACAGATAAAGAAAAAAGGGAAAAAAAAAATTTTTTAAAAATTTATAAATCTGAACAACAAAATCTTAATTATATTTCAGTAGAACAAGAATCATATAGAGAGCTTATAAAGTATAATTATAAAACTCCACCGCACAAAGGAACACTATTTTACAGGAGATTTTCTTTTTTTGGTTGGCATCCTAGAGTCGACTCAGATCATCCGAGTTTAATATGTAAAAAAATTATTGATTCAAAGATTTTCTAATGAATTTTAAATACTTTAAATTTTTTATTTTTTTTTTTATAGGAATTTTTTTATTCAAATGGGTTTATGACTTTTTTGGTAGTGCAGAATCTATTGAATTGATTAAAGAAAATAAATCTAAATTATTTCTAATAATATTAATTCATATCCCCACACTTTTTTTTGATGCTATTGCTTGGAAAGTTTTTATAAAGAATGTAAATCTTTCTATTTTATGGTCATTCATAATTACCTGGGTTTCTCAAGCATCTGGAAAATTTTTTCCTACTGGTACTATAACTGGTGAGTTTATTCGGATTTATTTAGGTATGAAGAAAGGTTTGTCATTTTATGAATCATCTTCAACAGTTTTTGCTGATTTAGTAATAGCTACTTTTTCTTTATTTCTAATTGCATTTTTTAGTTTATTGGTTGTGTTATCAGAAAATATTACTTTTTTAAATGATGATAAAAGTCTTTATATTTTATTATCCCTTTTAATTTTATTTGTTGGATGTTTATTATTTTATTTTTTTATAAAAAAAAGACTTATAAGATATATTCTTGGTTTAAAAAAACCTCTAAATGTCAATTTTAAGCTTAAAAGAAAAAGCCTTAAATTTTTACTTAAAATTGATTTATCTTTATACAAAATTAGTACTAATAAAATAAATATTTTTAAGGCAACCTTAATAAGGTTGCTTGGTTGGATTTCTGGAGCAATGGAAATTTATGTATTTTTATGGATAATTAATGTTGAAGCGTCATTTGTTGATGTGATTTTGATAGAGGCATTTACAGGTCTGATTAGATCAGTAGTTTTTTTTATACCTGCCGGGCTTGGCATTCAAGAGTTGGCATTTGTTTTAATAGGAAACTATGTGGGGCTTAGTGATAGTGTTTCATTTTCAATGGCTCTTGGGAGGAGGATTAGAGAAATTGCAGTAGGTGTACCTGCTATTCTTACCTGGTTTTTTATTTTTGAAGGAATAGGAAAAAAAGGGTCTAAAAGTTAGACCCTTTTTTCTATGGGGAGCTCTGATTATTTTTTTGTAAAATCTGGAAAAGATACAGCTCCTAACTCGCTCATATCCAATCCATATTCTTCGTCTTCTTTACCAGCTCTGATTCCAATTATAGTTTTAATAATAAACCAAACTATAAAACAAGTAATTAGAGTGAAAAGTCCGTAAGAAACTACACCTAAAAGCTGAACTTTCAAGGATGCATCAGGGTTTGTCCATGCAACAACTAATGTGCCCCAAATTCCAGCAAATAAATGGGCAGGAATCGCCATTACCACATCATCAATTTTTAGTGCATCTAATAGCTTCATTCCATACATACAGATAATACCACCTATGGCACCAATAACTACAGCTTGACCCATACTTGGAGTAAGTGGTTCGGCTGTAATTGCAACTAATCCAGCGATTGCACCATTAAGAGTGGCGAATATATTTGTATGACTATTAGTAAGTTTACTCACAATCATACTCGCTAATACACCACCAGCAGCAGCTAAGTTTGTGTTTACAAAAATATCAGCAACTGCTGTTGCATCTGCACCTGATCCTAAAGCTAATTGTGATCCGCCATTAAATCCAAACCAACCTAACCATAGTATGAATACACCTAGTGTCGTCATTGGTAAAGAGCAACCTGGAAGAGTATTAACCGTTCCATCTGCAGAAAACTTTCCTTCTCTTGCACCTAACAATATTGCACCAGCAAGAGCAGCCCAACCTCCAACGGAATGAACTAGTGTTGATCCAGCAAAATCAGAAAAACCCATTTCGCTTAACCAACCGCCACCCCATTGCCAAGATCCAGCAATTGGATAGATAAATCCTGTTAATAAGGCTACAAATAAAAAGAAAGGCCATATTAAAATTCTTTCCGCTAATGCACCAGATACAATTGATGCGGTGGTGGCAACAAAAACCATCTGAAAAAACCAATCAGATGCAGCAGCATACCCAGTTTCTAAATCAACTTCAGAACTTCTGTCAAAAATTGAAAATGAGCCTAAATACCCACCATCAACGCCATCATACATTAAATTGTATCCAACTAAGTAATACATAAATCCTGCAATAGAAAACAATCCAATGTTTTTTAAGCAGATAACGGCAGTATTTTTACTCCTTACAGAGCCTGCCTCAAGCATACAAAAACCTGCAGCCATAAACATTACTAAAAAGCCACAAACCAAAAACAAAAATGTGTTCAAAATGTAAGCAACTTCTCCTGAAACTGCTGGAACTTCAGCAGCGTCTTGAGCTCCTAAATCAAATGAAAAAATCAGAGCTATAGAAAATGCTAATAGCTTGATGAATTTTCCATTTAATAAAGAAGAATCAAAAGTTTTAATTTTATTAATCATTATATTTCTCCCTTAAACAAATTAATATGCACAAAGATATGCACAAAGCATGCCAACATATATAAATTAATACTTAAGATATTGAAAATATTGATAAATTTTATTTATTATTTATATTTTAACCAAAAAATATAGTATAATTATATAAATATACAAAGAATTATGCCTATTAATTAATCAACTTTATTATTGCTGGTATTTTATGCAGGAGAGATATCTTGGAGACGTTCATGATTTTTATAAATTTCTTTTTTTGAAATATCTAAGTAAAAAGTTAAAAAAAAAAATTGGCTTAAATTGGTATCTTATCAGCCCTAAACTTTTAGGAGCTAATGAAGAAAAAAAAAAAGATGGTGAAAACAGAAATTATCTTAAAAAAAAAGAAATTTGTAAGTTAGACAAAAAAATATCAGAGGAATTTATTAAAATTGTAGATATAAAGAAAAGAAATATTACTGATTTTACGAATAGAACTCATTTAAAAAGTCATATTAAATTCTATAATAAACAAATTACTAGTGAAAGGGAGTCTTGGTTTCAAGAATCAGTAGATTTTTTTAAAAATAATGAAATTATATTTCTTGATCCAGATAATGGTCTTTTAAAAAAAGAAAATAAAAGAAATTCACTAAAACATTTACTAATTGATGAGATTGATAAATATCTATCTCATGGGAAAATAATAATTTTTACCCAATTTCAATCTTACAATAAAAATCATTTAAATTATTTGAAAGAAATTAAAAACTTCCTTAATTCTAAAAATCTTAGAATTTCCTTGCCTATTGTAAGAAATAGAACATCTCCTAATACATTTTTTATAACTTTAGGAAATCAAAAGAATTTAAAAAAAAAGAAAATATTTGAAATTCTGCAAATGTATAATGATGAAATCCACAAAACAATTGAATTAGTTACAATTTAATTCAACCATTGAAATTTTTTTTAACTTCAACACTAAAGAATAGTCTTGGTAGTCATAACGAAAAAAACTAGCAATACCTTGATTGTTAAGATGAACTGTTTGTTCAAAGATTGGTGTAGATTCATTATTTCTATAATATGACATTCTTAATTTTTTAAAATTATTTTTAACCTCTTTAGGAAATTTAACTTCAGAATCTTTTAAAACTTTATCAGTAAAAAAAACAGAAATGTTAAAGAAATTCTCCGGAATAGTTCCCTCATAAACTTTTTTAACAATCATTTTTTTGTTTCCAAAAAGGTTTTCAGTTATTTCTTTCAGGAAAGTATGCGGAAATAAAACATCTTTAGGAAAAATTAGATCTTTTTTATCAGACTTTGGAAATTTAACAACTAAAGATTCAGTCCTGTTCGCCTGACCAATTGTTCTTTCAACGAGTTCAGCATTTTCTTTTATTTCAAGAACAAAATCCATTTTTTTTCCGTCAACATTCTCATTGATAGAATAATTAATTTCATTTACTGTCCCAACTCCATGCGAGTTAATAAAACGAGTCATCATTCTTTGATTTGAAACCCACGAGTTGTCACAATTGTTAATCCAGTCGATGAACAAATCACCTGAAGCTTTATCTACATAAGTCTTTCCGGGTACCCTAACAGTTTCAGAATCGCCTAAACTAATTTCATATTCACTCTGATACGAAAGAAGTTTAGAATTAGATTCTACAAAAGGTAAAAGCCATATTAATAAAGTAAGATAAAGGACTTTTAGATTAATTCGTTTTTTTATAAGTAACATAAGTTTACGGATTATATAAATATTGCAATAATAAGGTAACATAGTATTTTTTCTGTAATGATTAAAGCATTAATTTTTATAATAATTTTATCTTTTATCTTATTAATCTTTATTTTTTCTAAAAAATTAGGAAATAAATTTTTATTTTTAAACTATTTCTTAATATTTTGTATAATTCTTTTCTTTTTTATTTTTTTCTTTAGATCTCAAAAAGATATTAAAAAAAATTATATTCCCCCGACATTTGATGGCGACAAAATAGTCCCAGGTTACTTTGATGAATAAAATAGTAAATTTTGAGAATGAATCAAAGCGATTGGGGATTTTGTTAGATGAAGTAAAATTAATTCAAAATGCATTAAAAAAATATGGAGGTAAATTGTTTTTTGTTGGAGGAAATGTCAGGGACTTGATTTTAAATAATGCACAAACAACACATTCAGATTTAGTATGTAATTTACCAATAAATAAAGTAGTTAAAGCTCTTAACGAAAAGAAAATTAAAATATCAAAGGTTGGGCTTAAATACGGCTCCATTGTGGCACAATTAAAAAAAGTATCTTTTGATATAACTTCAATGAGAAAAGATTTAGAGACCGACGGAAGATTTGCCAAAATAAAATTTACCAATGATATTATTCATGATGCAAGAAGAAGAGATTTTACTATTAACTCAATATATTGTGATATGGATGGAAATTTAATAGATCCTCTTAACGGCATAAAGGATTTAAAAGAAAAAAAAATTAAATTTATAGGTAGAGCTGACGATAGAATTAAAGAAGATTATTTGAGAATATTAAGGTTTATTAGATTTTCATTATTATATTCAAAAAAATTCAACTCAGATGATTTTATTGCCTGTAAAAAATATCAAAAAAATATTTCAAAGTTATCTTTTGAAAGAAGAATAAATGAACTAGGAAAAATTTTAACTTTAAGAAACGTAGAGGACAAAAATGTTTTAAAAAAATTAACCTCGTTTTTTTCACATGCACTCAACTCAAATATAGATATTCATAATTTTGAAAAGTTATGTAAATTAGAAAAAAAACTAGGAAGAATATCAAAAGTTAGAAGAATTAAGTTTTTAACAAGAAATGTAAAAGAAAAACTTAAATTTCTTAATGTTTTTTCCAAGAAATCAAAAGATAGGATACTTTACAAATTTAATTTCAAAAAAAATACTGAACATCAAATAACTAAAGAAATATTAGAAAAGACGGACGACCAGATTTATGACAGTATTATTATAAATTATGCTGATGGGTTAATTGATATCCAGAGGGTAAATTCTCTTATTAAAAAAACCATAAAAATAAAAAAAAAATTATTTCCAATCAATGGTCGTGATCTTCTTGATTTAGGTTTTAGAAAAGGAAAAAAAATAGGAGAAATTCTTGCTGAAATAGAAGAATGGTGGATCATAAACGACCTTAAACCAAAAAAGAATCAGTGTCTTAAATATGCAAAAGAAAAATTACCATCCAGTTGAAGGTGGTAACGACATTAATATCGCATCAATATTTCCATTGGTCTGTAATCCAAATTTTGTTCCTCTGTCATGAAGTAGATTAAACTCTGTATATCTTGACCTTCTGTGATATTGAAGTTTTTTATCTTTTTCATCCCATTTAACATTTTTAGTGTTCACTACAATATTCTTATATGAATCTATAAAAGTTATGCCAACTTTTCTGGTAAATTCGAAATCCGTTTCCCAATTATCCGAATTCAAGTAGTCATAAAATATTCCTCCTAAACCTCTAGGTTCTCCTCTGTGTGGCAAATAAAAATATTCATCGCACCATTTCTTAAATTTTTTATAACTTCCTTTCTGATTTTCTTCACAAATTTTTTTAATATTTTTATGAAAATATTTGGCGAGCTTCTCTGATTCCTTGGATTTTAAATCTGTTGGCGTAATGTCCATGCCTCCACCAAACCAAGAATTTTTAGTAACTATATGACGTGTATTCATGTGAACAGCAGGAATTTTTGGTGAAAAAGGATGAATCACTACAGAAATCCCCGATGCCCAAAATTTATCAGAATTCTCTGTACCTGGTATTTTACCCTTTAAATTTTTTGAGATTTTTCCAAAAACTGTTGAAATATTTACACCTGCTTTTTCAAATGTATTTCCCCGTAATATACTCATTTCACCACCACCCATGCGCTCAGAACCTTTTGGGTCTCTAAGCCATTTTTTTCTTTTGAATTTACTTTTACTTTCTTCAAGTGTTTCAATCTCTCTACAAATGGTATTTCTTAGTGATTCGAACCATTTTGAGCATTTCATTTTTTTTTGTTCTATTTTTTTCATTGTTTTAAAATTTTTTTTTTTTATATTATAATCTAAGAATAAATATAAATATGAAAAAAACTACACTTGAAACAAAAAATGAGGTATCTCAGATAGATGAAGAGAAAAGAGATTTTCTTTTTGTAACAACTGCAGGCTTAGCCGTTGCTGGTGGTGCAGCTACAGCAATTTCATTAATTAATACAATGAACCCAGCAAAGGATGTCCTTGCACTATCCACAACAGAAGTAGACTTATCTCCAGTTGAAGAGGGCCAAAGTCTTACCGTAATGTGGAGAGGAAAGCCAATTTTCATTAGGCATAGAAGCAAAGAAGAAATAGAATCTGCGGCTAACGTATCAGTTGATCAACTTGCTCATAAAGAAACAGACGAGTCTAGAGTTGATAACCCTAAATGGTTGGTTGTTGTAGGTGTATGTACTCACTTAGGTTGTGTACCGTTAGGCCAAAAAGTTGGTGATAGTAAAGGTGAATTTGGAGGATGGTTCTGCCCTTGTCATGGCTCTCACTACGATACATCAGGAAGAATTAGAAAAGGTCCTGCACCACTTAATTTAGAAATACCTCCATATAAATTTGTAAGCGATGATATAATAAAGATTGGCTAGTTAGATGATAGAAAATGAAGAAAAAAAAGGCTTTTCAGCTTGGATAGATAAAAGATTACCTGTTTTTACCTTTATCAATCATAATTTGAGAGATTACCCAACACCAAAAAATCTTAATTATTTTTGGAATTTTGGTTCTCTCGCAGGAATAACCCTAGTTATTATGATAATAACGGGAATTCTTCTAGCAATGCAATATACTGCAAATACTGATCTTGCCTTTGACAGCGTAGAAAGAATTATGAGAGATGTAAATAATGGCTGGCTCTTGAGGTATATTCATATGAACGGGGCCTCTATGTTTTTTATTATTGTTTATATTCATATATTCAGAGGGCTGTATTACGGTTCGTATAAATATCCTAGGGAAATTCTGTGGATGCTAGGCGTTGTGATTTTACTTCTAATGATGGCCACTGCTTTCATGGGTTATGTTTTACCTTGGGGACAAATGAGTTTCTGGGGCGCAACAGTCATTACCAACCTTTTTTCTGCTTTTCCTGTAATTGGTGATTACATAGTTACTTTTTTGTGGGGAGGATTTTCAGTTGACAACCCAACACTTACAAGATTTTTTGTTTTGCATTATTTACTTCCTTTTGCCATTGTTGGCGTGGTAGCCTTACATTTAGTTGCTCTCCATCAATTTGGTTCAAATAATCCTACAGGGATTGATGTTAAGTCTGATGGCGACACCATCCCGTTTCACCCTTACTATACAGTTAAAGATTACTTTGGTTTGGGTGTATACTTGATCATTTTTGCAGCACTTGTTTTTTTTGCACCAAACTTCTTAGGACATCCCGACAACTACATCCCAGCTAACCCACTACAAACTCCAGCGCACATTGTTCCAGAATGGTATTTCCTACCATTTTATGCAATATTAAGGGCTGTTCCAGATAAATTAATGGGTGTGTTATTAATGTTTGCTGCTGTTGCAGTGTTGTTTATTCTTCCTTGGCTAGATAAACATAAGGTGAGAAGTGCCCAGTTTAGACCATATTATAAACAATTCTATTGGTTATTCCTAATCGATTGTTTGATTTTAGGATGGGTCGGAGCAATGCCTGCTGAAGGTATTTATGTTACAATTTCGCGTGCCGCATCCATTTATTATTTTTCTTTCTTTTTAGTTGTTATGCCAATCCTTAGCAGGTTTGAAAGGGTTGGCGAATTGCCTTCAAGCATCTCGTCTGCCGTATTATCTGAGAAATTTGACAAAGATTCAGAGAGTTATGCGAAATAATTTTTTAAGTTTTTTTTTCGTTATTAAATTCATTGTTTTATCACCGGTTATCCTTTTTAGCGCAACCACCAACGTTGAGTTAATGAAACAAAATTGGCCTTTTGACGGTATATTTGGTAGGTTTGATGAATCTTCGTTACAAAGAGGCTTCCAGGTATATAGAGAAGTTTGTGCAGCTTGCCATGGGATTAGACACATATCTTACAGAGATCTTAAAGGCATTGGGTATACAAATGATGAGATTAAAGTAATTGCTGCTGATTATGAAGTAATGGATGGTCCCAATGATGATGGCGAAATGTTTGAAAGGG
>Ga0255759_10003207_pt1 | contig 14408 bp, 14 predicted proteins | sample 101ome_20_FD_179959 | JGI IMG/M metagenome (GOLD analysis project Ga0255759, IMG submission 179959) | Coastal salt marsh microbial communities from the Groves Creek Marsh, Skidaway Island, Georgia - 101404AT metaG (version 2) | ecosystem: Environmental > Aquatic > Marine > Intertidal zone >...
GAGTGAGGAGATATCGTCCCTGATCTCTTCAGCCAGCAGCTTCAATGTGGCTTCGTCTGTATCGCCATGAATTGCGAGGGTGATGGTCTGACCGCGGAACTGCATCGACGACACAATGGGTTTTTCCGTCTCAGCGGGGAAGGTCGAGATAGCGTCAACATTACTTTTGACGTCATTCAGGACGGTCGTAACACTGGCTTCCGGTAGCACCTCAACCATGACGCTGCACATGCCTTCCCGGGCAATGGTCATGAAGCGGTCAATGCCGTCTGCACCCTCAATGGCCTCTTCAATGCGGATGCAGACGGCTTCCTCGACTTCTTCGGGTGCGGCACCGAGATAGGGTACCTGGATCTGGACAATGCCCGGTTCGATGTTGGGGAATTCTTCTTTATGCATCGATGTCAGCGAAATCGCCCCGCCGGCGACGAAGATAAGCATCAACAGGTTGGCTGCAACCGGGTTGTCGGTGAACCAGGTAAGGACGGGATGGCTGTTCATGCTTAGCCCCGGTTCAGTGCATCGACAACAGGGTTGACCCGCATACCCTCAATGACGGTCTGCAGTGGGGAAATGTTGACGATGTCTCCGCTCTGCAGGCCGCTGGAGACGAGGACATCATCATTCTCGAAGCGGAGTATGCTGACCGGTCGAAACTGGATACGGTTGTTTTCATCGACGATCAGGACCTGGTTCTGATTGCGCAATGCTGCGCGCGGCAGGGTAACGATGTTATCGACCCAGCGTCCCTTGATCTCTGCATTCACGAACAGACCGATAGGCAGGTCCGGTTGGTCAGGATTTTCAGCGTTCTCAACCCTGACAACGGCCGTCACCATGCGACTCTTCGCATCGATTTCTGCCTCGGTGCGTACCAGGCGGCCACTCCACTCATAGTGCTTACCGCCATAGTCGGTGTACAGCAGCACCTCGGGTGCGAGTTCGGGCGTCAGTTCGCCGCGGTGACCAAGCGGCAGATCGAGATAGGCAAGCTGACTGTCTGCCACTGGCAGCCTGATTTCGGCCGAATTACTGGCATAGATGGCTGCAATAGACTGGCCCCGGCTGAGGTACTGACCGAGGTCAACCCGTTCAGTGCGGACCAGTCCCGCATAGGGTGCTTTGATTTCGGTACGCTTGAGGTCCCGCTGGGCCTGTTCCAGGCCGAGTTTAGTGTCTTTCAGTGTTGCAGCAGCGATGCGGTAGTTGCGCAGCGCGGCCTCAAGCGAAGACTGGCTGGTCAGTTTCTTTTTTACCAACTCTTTCATGCGCTGCAGCTCAAATCTGGCAAGCTCTTCCTCAGCCCTGGCCCGGCTCAGCGCAGCCTCGCTGCGTTCGACCGTCGACCGATGGTCGCTGTCATCAAGGCGCAGCAGTACCTCGTCCTGTTCAAAGTAGCCGCCAGCAACGAGGTTGGGCGAAACCCACTGCACCCGACCGCTTACCTCAGGAATGAGATCGCTCTGCATGTGCGGCACAACGCTGCCCTGGGAGACAACCTGGAGCTGAACCCTTGCCTGTTCGGCTTCTAAGACGCGGATACTGACGGAGACTTCCTCTGGTTCAACTTTCTCTGGGGTGGGTGCAGTCCGGACCAGGCCATAGGCCACGATTACGGCAAAAAACAGCACGCCGACGGTGATCGCAGCTTTCAATGAGTTACGCATAGTCGGCGCTCCGGTTCTGACTTAATTCGGGTTGGCTGAGTGTCTGCGCGGCTGTGAGGGCCAACAGTTCTCGTTTCATGGTTTGGAAGTGTCGAATCACGGCAGAGGCAGCAGCCTCGCCGTTGTGGTCCTGAATGGCATGGAGCAGTTCGGTCAGGTGCTGGCTTCCTGGATTTCTGATTTTCTCGGGCTCTATTTCCGTTTGCACCTGGCCAATAAACTGGGCCCGGAGTCCGTTCGCCACCAGTCGCAGAATGAGATTACGGTGGATAGAGATCAGTTTCTCTGACAGCTGAATCCAGACCTCATGGACTGCGCTGTCATCTTTGTCATGGGCCGCAATCAGCGCATCGACGATCTTGGTGATATCCTCGATTTCGTTATCGGTTGCTTTCGCCATTGCGGATCGAATGGAAAGGGACGTCATCGCACCCAGTACATCAAGCATCTGTCCGATCAGCTCTGGCCTGTGTACCTCGCCGAGTTCCAGCAGGTATCCGAGAACCTCGAGCGTGGCTTCCTCAAGTGGCAGGACGCGGACACCGCCTGGCGCCACGGCAATGATGCCGAGTTGCTCAAGCTTCTTCACGACCTCACGAATAGCGCCACGGTTGGTCTCAAATCTGGCTGACAGATCCCGTTCCGACGGCAGGCGTTCGCCCGGCCGGTACTGACCGCGCAGGATTTCCGTGCGCAGAATTGCGGTGATTTCCTCGACTTTTGATACCGTCGCCATTAACCATCATCCACTGATGAGCCTGATTTTCTGGCCTGACCATATTGGTCTGACCAAATTGGTCGGGCCATTATAGATATTGTGCACTGCAATGCAAGTTCGGGCAGGGCATAATGCAGTTTGATGCGTTGGCTGAGACCCTCAGAGGAGAAACAAGCTGTTGGATTCATCGGTCGCGGAAAAGGCCGCAGAGCACATCCTGCGTGGATTCGAGTCCTACCAGGCTCAGTTCTGGGAGGTTACCCTGCAGGCGAAGTCACGTTTTCTGGCGCGACAGTGGGAACACGTGCAAAGTGCGTCAGCGCAGAGAATCAGGCTATATAACGCGATCAAGAATGCGGTCTGCAGGGAGGTCTCGATAGCAGAACTTAGTCTTGATGACTGGCAGATGATCCGGCAAATCTGTTGGGACGGGATTTCTGAACGCCGCGATCGGGAGCGGGCAGCAACGTTCTACAACAGCGTTTACCGGCGGGCGAACCAACGGGCCCATCTGCATGATGATTACGCTTTTATTTCTGCCTTACCTGGATCCTCGGCCCTCCCAGACACGCAATTAACGCGCACCATTCGCGGTATCCAGTTAGGTGATGTGGTGCGGCAGGCGCTGACCGGGTGCGATATCGCGGCTGACCTGGCTGATATTGAAGAAGACGTCCAGCGAATGTCCTCGCGGCTCGCGGCGCGGATTCCGCTGCTGCGAGAGCATCACGAACTGGTGCTCGAACTCCTGTCGCCCGTGTTTTATCGCAACAAGGGTGCTTACCTAATTGGCAGGCTGTCGATCGATGAACATATGATTCCTGTGGCGGTAGCGATGACACACGGCACAGAAGGTATCAGGGTGGACGCTTTCCTTTGGGGTGAGAGCCGACTTTCGGTCCTGTTCAGCTTTACCCGGTCTTATTTCATGGTTGATGCTGAAGACCCGATGCAGGTGGTGGATTACCTGCAGGGACTGCTGCCGGCGAAGAAGAAATGGGAGTTGCTCACGTCGATCGGTTACTTCAAGCATGGTAAGACGGAATTTGTCCGCGGATATCGCCAGCATCTTGAGACGTCTGACGACCTCTTCGTCGAAGCAGAAGGTATCAGGGGTCAGGTCATGATGGTGTTTGGCCTCCGTTCCTACCAGACTGTATTCAAGGTCATGAAGGATCGATTCCCGGCGACCAAGTCGGTCACCCATGACGATGTCAGGCGCGCCTATCAGTTGGTGAAATCCCATGACCGTGTCGGTCGGATGGCAGATACCCAGGAGTTCCATGTCTTTGAATTTCCGAAGGACCGGTTTGACCCGGAACTGCTGGATGAACTGCTGCGAAACTGCGCTGCCTCTATTCAGGTGGACCGCGATAAGGTCATCATCAGTCATCTCTACACGGAGCGGATGATGACGCCGCTCAACCTTTATATTAAGCGCTGTGGTGATTTTGAACTGAGTCAGGTGATCGATGACTACGGTCACGCCATCAAGGATCTGGCTGCTGCCAATATTTTTCCCGGGGACATGCTGCTGAAAAACTTCGGTGTGACGCGTCATGGACGCGTCGTCTTCTACGACTATGACGAGATCTGCTATCTGACTGACGTCAATTTCAGAACGATACCGGGGCACCAGGATGGCAATGCTATGGGGCAGGCGGACGCCTGGTTTGATGTCGGAGAGTTTGATGTGTTTCCAGAGGAATTCGCCACATTTCTGTTCCCGGATGACGACATGCAGAATCGATTCCGGCGCCATCACGCTGGCCTGTTCACCGCTGAGGGTTGGCAGGACATTCAGGTCCAGGTGAGGGAGGGTCGGATCTCAGATGTCTATCCGTACCCGCAACAGGAACGCTTGTACTTTAGCGATTGTAATTAAACTAGTAGGTGCTATTCTTTCGCACCTTTCAGGGCTTAAACCATCCGCCCAAATGAACATTCCAGCAGTACTTTACCGTCTCTACGAACCTCTGCTCTGGTCCCAGATCAAAAGCGGGCCGAGACCGCAGCACATAGGCCTGATTGTCGACGGTAATCGACGGTTCGCCAGGGTCAAAGGCATGGCGTCAGTTGAGGGGCACAATGCAGGCTCCCAAAAACTCGAAGACTTCCTGCGCTGGTGCTGGCGCCTCGATATCAAAATCGTCACGTTATATGGTTTCTCGACAGAGAATCACAAACGTTCCGACGAGGAAGTTGATTACCTGATGGATCTGATTCTGCACAAGCTCAAACAGTACCAGGTTGATCCGGTGATCAAACAGGAAGGCGTCAAGATCAAGGTGATCGGGCAGCGCGAAAACCTGTCTCATGAAATGATCGAAGAGATCAGAAAGACAGAGGAGTTGACCCGTGATCACGATCGCTTCCTGCTTAATATTGCCGTCAGTTACGGTGGCCGGGCCGAGATTGTGGATGCGGTCAAGAAAATCGGCAGTAAAATTCAGGCAGGCGAGTTGACGCCGAGTGATATCAATGAAGAACTATTTGGCTCATACCTCTACACTGAAGGTATTCCAGACCCGGATCTGATCATTCGGACCAGTGGTGAAGAACGTCTGTCGGGCTTTTTGATCTGGCAGAGTGCCTACTCAGAACTCTACTTCACTGAGGTCTACTGGCCGGCTTTCAGGATGATTGATTTTTGGCGCGCTATCCGTGTTTATCAACAGCGGGAACGCCGTTTCGGAAAGTGAGCGAAACGAACTTGGCGTGTGAGTTCAGTAGTAAAAATTGTTAAACTGTCAGGCACTGCCGTCATTGATTCGAACATCGATGTCAGATCGAACTGAATATAACTTAAGTGCTGTGCCGGCCGAGGGCGACACTGAAACCGAGAAGCGTCCGTGCCTGGTGATGATCAGGGGCGACTTCATCGGCCAGGTTTACGAACTGAAGCAGGATGTCACCATGATTGGTCGCAGCGATGATGTGGACCTCGTGGTTTCTGATACCAGCATAAGTCGACGTCACGCTATGGTCGTCAAGCGCGATAACAATTTTTATCTCTCCGACCTTGGCAGCACCAATGGCAGCTTCATCAACAAGGAACAAGTGATCGACCCCATGCGCCTGGCTGAGGGCGACAAGGTCGCGCTGGGGAACGTGGTCTTCAAGTTCACTCACCAGGATGAGGACGATACAGAATATCACCTCATGCTCCGCAACATGGCCGTCAAGGATGGTTTAACTCGTGTCTATAACAGGCGTTACTTTTCGGAAGCGCTGGATAAAGAGTGTGAATATAACCGTCGGAATCAGGTAGGACTGTGTCTGATTCTGTTTGATATTGATCACTTTAAACAGGTTAACGACACCTGGGGTCACCCGGCTGGTGATTTTGTCCTAAAGAATCTCGCACAGTTAATTGAAAGCGAGGCGCGCGGATATGATCTGTTCGCCCGTTATGGTGGCGAGGAGTTTGTCTTCCTGCTGCGGGGTGCAACGCTCGAGGCAGCGGTTAACCTGGCAGAGCGTGTCCGCATAGAAGTAGAGAAACAGACGTTTGTCTATGATGACATTGAGTTAAAGATCACCGTTTCTCTGGGGGTTGCCTGGTGGGATGGCACGGAGCCGATGACCAGTAAAGCGTTGATAGAAGCCGCCGACCGTCATTTGTACAGGGCAAAGGAAGCCGGCCGCAACCAGGTCTGTCACGATTCGTTCCCATCCTGACCCGGGCCCGATTGTCCGTTAACCGGTTTGCTAAGCAGAGTAGCGAGCCGATCCAGCATGCTGATAACAGTTGTCAGTACCAGACCCCAGCCGATCCAGATGAACCAATCGAAGGGAATCGGCGTAAGACCGATCGCAAGCTGCTGCACAGGCCAGCCGGCATAAAAATAGTATGCAATGCCGTTGTATCGGCCAAGAAAGCTTGCACGCAGCGGCTGACCCTGCAGCGCCCTGGAATCCAGCAGATATTGAAGGAAAGCCGCTGGAATCAGGATCGGCAGAAGGATAGGTGCCCAGCCATGAAACGTGAGAGCAAAGGTCATGGCCGTGACCAGCAAGGCATCGCTGCCATGGTCCAGTGCGCCTCCCAGGCTGGAGCTGGTGCCGAGCCTGCGAGCGAGAAAGCCATCAAGAACATCGGTGACGACGGCCAGCCAGATAACGGCCGCGGCGATGACCCATGCGCTCTCAGCAATCAGCCATACCATGACCCCAGCCATGACGAGGCGCGACGCGCTGAGCAGATTTGGCAGATTGATATGACTCATCAGGCTGGTGTGCACTGGCAAAGTCAGCATAATGCCACAAGGACACGGGACCTCAAGAATGCGAATACTGATAACGGGCGCTAACGGCCACCTTGGTCGAAGACTGATACGCCGGCTCAATGCAGACAATGCTGATGCTGAGATTTACGCGCTGGTACGTTCCGAGCGCGCCCGCGGACAGATAGAGGAAGAAGGGCTCAATGCCGCGATAACCATTGTTGATTATGGCGACGCAGCGGCGCTGGCGAGGGTGGGCAGTCACGCCGGTAAGTTTGATGCGGTTATTCATCTCGTCGGCATCATTAAGGAATCCAGCAGCAATCCCTTTGAGAAGGCGCATGAAGGTGCCTCTCGTGCGCTGATTGAGTCTGGCATCGAGGCAGAAAGGATTGTCAGCCTTGGCATCGTCGGCTCGGCACCAAACAGCCAAAATGCCTGCCTGCTGTCTCGCTACAAGGCCGACCAGCTGCTGCTCGAAGCATCAATACCGGCGACGATTCTCCGCGTTCCCATGGTGCTTGGTCCTGACGACTATGCCTCAGCATCGCTGGCCCGCAATGCCCGTAAAGCACTGGTCCTCAGTTGGCGTGCCAGCAGTCTTGAACAACCGATCGACAGCCGGGATGTGATTGACGCCATTCTTGCGCTGATCAGGCTGCCCGCAGAGAACCGTATCGTGGAACTGGCTGGGCCGGAGTCGCTCTCGCGTCGAACCCTGATTCAGCGAACGGCGGCACTGACAGGGCATCGCCCGACCGTGGTTTCGTTGCCGATGTTGCTTGGCTACTGTCTGGCATGGGTGTTCGAAAAGCTGAGTAGTAATCCGCCGGTTACCTGCGCCATGCTCGGTGTCCTCGACCATGATGATCAGGTCGATATCACCGCAGCGGTGGAGTTGCTTCAGTTTCAGCCGAGACCGCTGGCCGACACTCTGGAAATGGTGCTTGCGAGTCAGTCGTCAGCAGACTGACGCCAGCACAGGGCTCGCTTCAGCCTGAATCTTTGTCTGGATCAATGGGTCGGCCCGGGTTACGCCCGGGTTGATCGAAGCAATCGGCAGGCCTTGCTCCGCCGCATAGCGACAGAAACGATAGCCTGAAAAGACTTTCAGAGATGAACCGACAATAAGAAGACCATCCGCTTGCTCAAGTTCAGTATAGATGTGTTGAACAATTTCGCGGTTGACGTTGCCGCCAAAAAAAACGACCTCTGGTTTCAACGTTCCGGCGCATGTTTCGCAGTCAGGTACGGTAACGCGCGGAACCTGGTGATCCTCGACATCGGCGTCGCCGTCAGGCGCGGTCTGGCCTGTCTCCTGGAGGAACGGATTCAGAGCCTTCAGTCTCGCCTGCAGTTGCTCCCGGTCTTCGCGCCGATGGCATTTAAGACAGATGACCTGGTCCAACCTGCCATGTAGGTCAATCACCCGCCGGCTGCCGGCTCTCTGGTGCAGTCGGTCAACGTTCTGTGTCACCAGCAGTCTGCAGGTGCCCCTTGATTCGAGGACGGCCAGGGCCCGGTGCGCCTCGTTTGGCTGTGCTCGTCTGACGGCCGGCCAGCCACTGTAACTGCGCAGCCAGTAGCGCTGCCGTGTCTCAGGTTGCTGCAGGAAATCCTGATGCTGGATCGGTGTCGACCGCTGCCATTCTCCGGATTCGTCCCGGTAGGTGGGTATGCCGCTGGCAGTGCTGATGCCGGCGCCGGTCAGGACGATTAGGCGGGACTTGCCTTCAAGGAAAGATTTCAGCTGATTGGCAGATCGTTGTTCTACGGCTGTTTGTATAGCTTGCCATCCTTCATGACCAGAGTGACATACTGCATACGCCCAATATCCTCGATCGGGTTACCACTGACTGCTATCACGTCCGCCAGTTTTCCCGCTTCGATGGTACCCAGGTCTGCCTCGACACCGATCAGCTCAGCGCCTTTTTTCATGGCTGAGGTCAGCGCTTCCGCCGCTGGCATGCCAGCCTCTACCATGTAAGTAAATTCTTTCCAGTTGTCGCCGTGGGGCGAGACCCCTGAATCGGTACCAAAAACGATGGGTACACCCTGTTTGTAGGCCCGGGCAAAGGTGTTCTGGATGAGGGGGCCGATCGCTTTAGCTTTCGGTCGCACCTTTTCCGAGAAGTAACCGTCAACGTTCGCCTTCTCGGCGACAAACCGGCCGGCGATAATAGTGGGTACGTAGGCTGTACCTGACTCGCGCATCAACTTCATCGTTTCAAGATCCATGTAGGTGCCATGCTCGATGGAATCAACGCCGGCGATAACAGCGCGTTTCATCCCTTCGGCGCCATGGGCATGCGCTGCCACCTTGAAGCCGTAGTCGCGCGCGATTTTGATCAGCGCATCGAGTTCACCAGCAGCAAACTGGGAGTTCTGGCCGCTTTTTGCCTCACTCAGCACGCCGCCAGTGGCTGTGATCTTGATGAGATCGGTGCCGTCCTTATAACGCTGCCTAACAGCCTTGCGTGCATCTGCTGCACTGTTAATGACACCTTCCCGTGGCCCCGGATCGCCTCGCAGTGCCTGGTTAGTGCCGTTGCTGGGGTCGGCGTGACCGCCCGTCGTGGCGATACTCTTGCCGGCAGCGTAGATTCGCGGACCGATGACATGCCCTCTGTTAACAGCCTCGCGCAGGTTGAGTGCTAGATTATTGTTGCTGCCCAGGTCTCTCACGGTGGTGAAGCCTGCCATCAGTGTGCGTTCGGCGTAGGGTACGGAAGCGTAGGCGTAGTCGGCCGGGTCGAGCCGGAACCGATCAATGAAGCGGGTCGGGCTCTGCTGGCTGGTGATATGCACGTGGTTATCGATGAGCCCGGGCATGCAGGTCGCATCATCGAGGGTCAGGACGGTATCAGCCGGTGAGCCGGCCACGCTGCCGTCATGTACAGCAGTGATGCGATTGCCGCTGATCTGTATCGTCTTCTCCTGATGTAGTTCAAGTGATTCGCCATTCAGCATTCTGGCGCACTGCAAAAATGTGTCTGCTTTAAGCGGTGCGGTAATTAGGCCAAGTGCGAGGATGAAGACATGGCGATATGCTGTTGGATACATTTGGACGAATGCTCTAACTGTTTTATTTGTACGATGTTGCCTCTTCTGGTTCGCGTTGAACAGTGGGCTCGTTAATATTTCGACATTACCGCTGTCCGACCGTCCTGCGGCAGTGTTTCTTTGACCAGCAGCGCCATGATGAGCATGCCGGCAAGCCCGATGAAGCCGAGGAAAGTAAATGAGGCGGCGAGCGATAACGTTTCAATCAGGGCGCCGATGATCATCGGACCACCGAAAGCACCGGTGTCCCCCATGACCCGCCAAACGCCGATAAACTCGCCTCGACGTTCCGCGGCGGACAAGTCTGCGCCCAGTGTCATGTTGATCCCGCTACCCAAACCATTGCCGAAGCCAACCAGTATGGCTGCCAGGGCCAGCGTCAGAGCAGAATCCGTGAAAGGTATCACGACAATGCCTGCTGTCAGGAAGAACAGGCAGGAGAGCGCGGCAGGTAGATCGAGAGGATCAACCGGCGCGCTGTGTCCGAAAAATCGCGGTCAGGCTGATCTGTCATTACAGGCTCTGCAGTAGCGAGACAAGAATTTGAAAATACGGTATCGTCATTTCAAATTTCAATGATTGCGCGAGGTAAGGGATGGAGTGTCCAAAATGCTACGGCGAAATGGAATCTGTGCTGCAGGATACGATGTTTGTAGAGCGCTGTCAGAACTGTCACGGTCTCTACTTTGATCAGCTCACTCAGGCCTTGCTGCCGGATGTGCTCGCTAATGTTGATATCGACGCCGGCAGCGAGGAATTAGGTTCAACCTATGATGAAATGGTCTTTGTCGAGTGCCCGAAGTGCGACAAGATCATGGATCAACGCTTGATCGAAGCGCCGGTAAAAATCCGGTTTGAACTTTGTCCGACCTGTCATGCAACCTTTCTCGATGCAGGCGAATTACGCCAGTACACCGCTGAAGCCTGCCTGGAAGACTTCAGGTCGCTGTTGCCTGAAGCCTGAATGGGCTGCTGAATCCCAAACAAAAAGCGCGGCATCAGCCGCGCTTTTTGTTGGTGGGCGCAGAGGCCTTACAGCGCCTTAGCGACCAGATTAGACAGCTTGTCGCAGTTCTGGACTCGCTCCTCCGTTGTGGTCCCGAGGAAGCTAACATTCAATGAAGTGACACCGTGTTCTTTCAGGGCCTGGAGTCGATCCTTAACGAATCCCTCCGGACCGACCAGTGACGTTGCCTCGAGGTAGGAATCCGGGATTGCTGCCTCAGCCTCGGATTTGCGACCTGACAGGTAGAGGTCCTGGATCAGTTCTGCTTCTTTCTCGTAGCCGTACTTACGGAACACTTGGTTGTAGAAGTTCTTTTCCTTCGCGCCCATGCCGCCTACGTAAAGGGCGATGCCTGATCTCGACATATCGCGGTAGGACTCAAGACCCTCGCCGATGGCAACAGCACCGCCGGCGTAGATGTCGAGCGGTGCTCGGCCCGGGTCGCGTTTAGCATTGCCGCGCTTGAGTGCCTCGCCCCACACCGCTGTCGCGCCCTCAGCCATGAAGAAGGCCGGCAGCCAGGCGTCGGCGAGCTCTGCCGTCATCTCGACGCTCTTCTCTCCCAATGTGGCGAGAGCAATGGGGATCTCTTCACGATAGGGGTGATTGATAATTTTAAGGGGTTTACCAAGACCAGTCCCTTCGCCTTGTGGCAGGGGGATGTGGTACTTCTTGCCGTCGTAAGACAGTTTTTCCTCACGCTTCCAGACTTGACGACAAATCTCGACAACCTCGCGAATTCTTGTCATCGGGGCGTCGTAGGGTACTCCGTGAAAGCCCTCAATGACCTGGGGGCCTGATGCGCCAAGGCCAAGCATGCAGCGACCTTCCGAGAGCGCGTCGATACCGGCGGCAGTCATCGCCATCAGCGAGGGCGTGCGGCTGTAAATGTTGAGAATGCCTGAGGCAATGATGACCTTCTCGGTCTTGGCAGCAATGTAGCCCATGGCCGAGACGCCGTCGAAAGAATAGGCTTCGGGTACCCAGACAACATCCAGACCGGCTTTCTCCATTTCCACGATTTCTTTAGTTGCGCCGACGTAACCCTGGGCATAACTCATTAGCGTAGAGATTTTCATTCAAACTCCAGTTGGTTTATTGATGACTGCTCGCGAGTGTAGTGCCTAGTTCATCGCTATTGCAATCACGCCCGCGCAGTTGGCTCTGACTCGGTCAGGTCGAGGACGCGAGGCAGGTACGCCAGCAGAGTGAGGGCGCGAACCAGGAAATAGCAGTGCAGGGACAGCCAGAGACCGTGATTACCGAGCCAGCCACTGAAAACATACCAGGCACTCAGGAATCCGAGCAGAGAGATTATCATTGCATTGCGCATCTCCCGGGTGCAGGTGGCACCAATAAAAATGCCATCAAGCAGATAACACCACAGGGCTACAATGGGGGCGGCAACCGCCCAGAGCAAATAGTCGCGGCTGGCTGCCCTGACGTCTGTGGCCGTTGTCAGCAAATCAATCATCATGGGGCCTGCCAATACAAACGCCAGCGTCAGGCCGACGGCGGTGGTGAACCCCAGTTCTGAGATATATCGCAGGGTGCGCTGCAGGAGATTACGATCTCGCGCTCCGACGGCATTGCCTGTCAAGCTCTCTGCGGCAAGGGCGTAGCCATCAAGAAAAAAGGCGGAAAAGGAAACGAACTGCATGAGGATGGCGTTGGCGGCCAGCATCACGTCGCCGGCACCAGCGCCTTCATTGGTGAACCAGGCGAAGGCGAAGATGAGGCAAAGCGTTCGGATCATGATGTCACGGTTAACACTGAGCGTTCTTTTCATGGCGGGGATATCAAGGACCCGTTGCCAGGTCAGTTGAAGCACTGGATAGCTCGCTAGTCTGTGCCTGCGGACCAGGAGAATGCCGACAGCAGCGGCGAGGCATTCAGCAGAGACGGTAGCCCAGGCGACACCAGCGACACCCCAGTCCAGGATGGCGACGAAGAGGATGTCGAGAATGATGTTGGTGCCGTTCAGCAGCAGTTGGAGCACGAGTATGGTCGTAGCCCGCTGGTGTCCCAGCAGGTAACCCAAAAAAACCAGGTTGAGCAGGCTCACCGGCGCGGCCCAGATGCGAATCGTGAAGTAAGTGGCTGCCGCTGACTCGACGGCGGCGCTGCCGTCGATCAGTCTGAAGGCTGCGGCACTGATGGGGTATTGGCAGATGACAATGGCAATGCCGATGCCAACAGCCAGCAGCGCGGCCCGATACAATGCTGCAACAATCTCGGCCTGATCTCCAGCGCCGGCAGCCTGAGCGACGAGACCCGTGGTGCCCATGCGCAGGAAGCCGAATCCCCAGTAGACAAAACTGAATATCATGCCGCCAATAGCAATGGCGCCCAGGAGAGCCGGATCGCCCAGATTGCCGATGACCGCGGTGTCTGCCAGGCCGAGTAGTGGTGTCGACAGGTTAGAGACAATAATGGGGCCGGCAATCAGCAGCACGTCTTTGCGCCGCAGTGATGTCATGAGTTGCAGCCAGAGGAATGTAGTTGCATGTTGATTTCACAAAGGCGTGACTTTTGTAAGGGGTTTTTTACAGCTGCCGTCAATATAATCTCAGAAGAAATATCCTTTAGGAAAAAGCAATGCCACAGGTACAAACGGAACAGGTCAAATTCGTACTGCGTCTGCCGCCATCTTTGCACAAGAAGATCAAGCGACGAGCTAGGACTAATAACACGTCCATGAACAAGGAAATTACCAACGTCCTGAGTGACGCAATGAGTGGCACAGGTGTCGAGAAAGCGCTCGAAGACCTGATCTACCGTCTCGAAAAAAAGAAGGTCATTTGATGCCTGCTTTTGATCCTTAGGGCTAATCTTCGATTATTGTCAGGCGCTGCTGGCCGTCGAAGACAACTGTATAGCTCTTGCCTGCCATCAGGTCTGCATTGACGCTGTCAAGGTCTGAAGCATTATCAGCAGTCTGCGCAATGAACCTCGCCTGACCAGTTAGCACTTCAATGACTCCCGTGACGCCGGTCGCCAGATCGTTGAATGTCGGAGCAATATCATCCGTGGATTCGTCGCCACGCAATGCGTAGAAATCGATGGTTACATCACTGCTGTTAACGAGTTGGAAATGCGCCCGGTCCTGCACTGGTCGCAGGTTGGTCTCCACAACAGCAATCCGGCTTGCAGGTTGCGTCTCAGCACCGACGTCATCAACGACAATGACGCTCAAATACTGACCGGCAGGCAGGAAAGGAGTCTCGCTGGCCGTTGTGCCAGCAGGGCCGGCTGTGGTGATCACCTGGCTGCCGCTGGCGACGCTGCGATAGGTAGACACCTCACCGGCAGCCAGCGACTCGTAATCGATACTGCCGACGCTGACGTCGAGTGGCGTGATCGTTGTCAGGTTTGCAACCTGGGCTGCAGCAGGCTGCGTGACATCGGTGATGGTCGTCAGGTTTGCTGCGAGTGAGCGGATGACGTCGATGTGGCTTGAGCTCGATGGGCCGAAATCATCGACGAGAGCGAATAACTCCAGACTTTGGGCTGCGATGACGATGGCGCCGGAGTCAAATAGAATTTCGCTGGCGCCCGCCGGGGTAATTCGCAGCTGGCGATTATCACCCGCCGGCACGTTTCGCAGGCTGCTGTGGGTGCTTGAATCCAGGGTCACCAGTGGTGCTACAGCTGTCAGAGCGGTGCCGAATTCCGTTAGATAGATGTCTACCATGGCGTGTTCGGTGAGGCTGGCGGCGAACCAGACC
>Ga0255759_10003211_pt1 | contig 14403 bp, 11 predicted proteins | sample 101ome_20_FD_179959 | JGI IMG/M metagenome (GOLD analysis project Ga0255759, IMG submission 179959) | Coastal salt marsh microbial communities from the Groves Creek Marsh, Skidaway Island, Georgia - 101404AT metaG (version 2) | ecosystem: Environmental > Aquatic > Marine > Intertidal zone >...
TTTTGTTGATAACGGTCTTCTTAGAAAAGGCGAAGCAGAAGAAGTTATGAATACTTTTAAAGAAAATATGAACTTAAATGTTATTAAATCTGACAGTGAGGAAGTATTTTTGAGACATCTAAAAGGTGTTGAAGATCCTGAACAAAAAAGAAAAATCATAGGCAGAACTTTTATTGATATTTTTGATGCCGAAGCAACGAAATTAAAAGATGTACATTTTTTAGCTCAAGGCACAATATATCCTGATGTTATTGAATCTTCTGGATCTGAATCAAAAGAGGCTAGAGTTATAAAATCTCATCATAATGTTGGCGGTCTCCCCGAGGAAATGAAAATGGACCTTGTTGAACCCTTGAGAGATCTTTTTAAAGATGAGGTTAGAAGAATGGGTGTTGAGCTTGGCCTTGCTCCTGAAATGCTTAATAGGCATCCATTTCCTGGTCCTGGTCTTGGAGTAAGAATCCTTGGTGACATTACTAAAGAAAAAACAACTGTTTTAAAAGAAGCTGACCATATTTTTATAGAAGAATTAATCAAAGCTGACCTTTATAAGACTGTAAGCCAAGCTTTTGCAGTTTATTTACCAATTAAATCAGTAGGTGTTGTTGGAGATGAGAGAAGATATGCTGAAGTTATTGGTCTAAGGGCAGTAGAGACCGTTGATTTTATGACAGCAAGATGGGCACATTTACCTTACGAGTTCTTAGAGCATGTTTCCAATCGCATAGTTAATGAGATAGAAGAAGTTAGTAGAGTGGTTTATGACATATCTAGCAAACCACCAGCAACTATTGAGTGGGAATAGATTGTCGCCCTACAACCCCCATTCCTACGCTATTCTGTAGTTACACGTTAGTTACACACCCCTTGTAACTAAAGCATTCCTTAGTTCGAGTTACACGAAAAGTTACACGAAATCTCCACTATTGCAATCTAATAGAAGGCAACGCCTATTTAGGTATGATTTTAAAGAAAGAGTCCATATATTATGCTGGAATTTATATGGTAGTGAGGGCGAAAAATAGGAATAAAATAACTCTCTATAATTTAAGCAAAGATTTGAGAATAAGCCATATAAGCAATAATTAACCACCCAGTCACAAAAATACCAAATCGTACCACTACTATATTAAATGTTAATTGCCATAGTGAATGGACAATTCTTAAAATTACATATACCCATGCCAATTGAATCATTAAAGCATCAAAATTATTTATAATGGCAATGCATATCGTAAGTGCATAAAATGCAACCGGCTGCTCAAAAAGATGATTGTAATTATCTGAAGTTCTTTCCACCCAAGCAGGCATTAATCCTCTTAAGTCTTTTGTATGGGCTGCATCCTTCTGCGGATTTTTAGTGTATTTAAATCTGCCATAAGCCATTATTAAAAAAATAGTAAAAGTCCAAAGTACTAAAACCAATACCGGTGTTAAAAGTGCTGTCTGATTCATAATTTTTTCCTCTACCTTATTGACAATAACAGAGATGTAAATATTTGAAAAGGGTATGTTTGGAGTAGGGCATTAAGGTTACAATGTTTGTAACTTACAAGTCGCTAAGTTACTGATACAACAGAGGAATTGGTTTAATGGGTAGAACAAAAAAAGAAGGTAAGAGTTACACGAAAGTTACACGCTTTTATTTTCGTGCTTGTAGCCCTTTGTCTGTAAGGCTCTGTAAATCAGCGACTATTGAGTGGGAATAAAATAAATAGCTTATATCAGTACTTTATGCATGACACTCTTTGTCACTTTAATGTAGGAATGCACGTTTAAGATTCTTAACAACACAAATGTGACACACTATTCTGAAACACTATCTATACAAGAGTTTCAGAGGCATTCTACTATTAAGGTATAATCTTTAAAAACACATAATATAATTAATTTTATGCAAAAAACAATTTTATCAATCATTGCTTTCCTTCAATTTTCATATCTTACAGCTGCAACAGACTGTATTGGAGTTTGTGTAGATTTAAAAGAAAGTTTCTTTAATGAGCAGTCAGAAGCAAGATATTCATATAAACATTACGAGTTAAGGGAGATAAAAAATACCTCTCACGTAAATTCAAAATGGAATAACTCAACTATTAAAGATTTAAAGATAAACGATTCCTCTATTCAAGAATCATCTTTTTCAAGTGTTAAAGTTGGAAATGCAGTTGTTAATAATTCAATATTTACTGAAAATAAGCTTAGTTATTCTAGTTACTCTTTTGCATCTTTTAAAAATGTAAATTTAGAGGAAAGTGAGTTTAATAATACAAAATTCGGAAAAGCATCATTTGTGAATGTTGATGCAACTGAAACAAACTTTAATTCAACTGTTATTCCTCGTGCAATTATTTCGCACTCAATATTTGTTGATACTGAATTTAAGTATGCAAATCTAATTTTATCTGATATTAGAGCTACTGATTTTTCAGAAAGTGAGATGAACAATACAGTTTTCTTGAGTTCATTATTTACAGATGTTACTTTTGAAGATGTAAAGCTTTCAAGTGCAGACTTTTCTTTATCCACATTTAATAATGTTGTATTTGATGAATCCGAAATTAAATATGGAAGTTTTACAATGAGCAAAATTTCTAATTCTTCTTATATTGATGTAGAAATGAATAATGTTGATTTCTCTATGAGTGAAATAAATAATGTAGATTTTTCTGAATCAGATCTTACAAGTGCAAACTTTGCTTTTTCTATACTTAAAAATGTAGATTTTACTGATTCTAAATTAGAGTATGCAGACTTTTCTGGAGCAACTTTTATTAATGTTAAGATAGATGGAGCAAAGTATACTAACATTAGTGATGATGGTTCGAGTGGTTCTCCTTTTTGAATTTATTGTTTATCCTAAAAAACAAATTAAACTTACTTATTAATTGTTTTATTATCTTTAAGCTTGCCTCTATTATTTGAAATAAATATGTCGGATATTATGAGGAATATATAAATGGTAAACTAATGCTGAGAAATAAAGTTAGATTATAAAGTTTTTATTCTCTAACAAACATAAAAAATAAGATGATTGATAAGTTAGATTTAAAAAAACATATTAGAAATGTCGATGATTTTCCCATACCAGGAATAAAGTTTAGAGATATCACCAGCTTAATAGAGACTCCTGAGCCGTTCAAAAAAACATGCAAAGAACTAACTAAGATATCAGAAGATTTTTCAGCAGATTTGATTGTAAGTATTGAAAGTAGGGGTTTTATTTTTGCTGGATCTGTTGCAACCGATCTTCTGCTTCCTTTTGTTTTAGCTAGAAAGCCAGGCAAGTTACCAAATGAGACTTATATTAAAAACTTTGATCTTGAATACGGTAGTACATCAATTGAGATTCAAAAGAATACCAAAATTACTAAAGGCCAAAGAGTTGTAATTGTTGATGATCTTGTTGCAACAGGGGGAACAGCAATAGCTTGTGCAGAATTGTTAACAGAAAATTTTGGCGTTGAAAAATCAGATATCTTAATTTTATGTATTATTGATCTTCCTGAATTAGGCGGAAGTAAATTAATTATTGATCAAGGCTATAACATTGAAACATTAGTTTCTTATTAGTCTAAAAGAATAAATTTCAAAACAAATATTAAAAATAAAAACCAAGCACCCATGCTTACATCTGCTGTTTTTCTTGCAGCTAATTTTAGAACAACATAAGTAATAAAACCTATTGCAATTCCGTTTGCAATTGAAAAGGTGAGTGGAATCATGATTATCATAATAAGTGCTGGCAATAGCTCAGTATTATCGGACCAATCAAGGCGCTCCATTCCTCCAAGCATTAATATAGCAACATATACTAAAGCACCAGCAGTAGCATAACTTGGGACCATAGACGCAATTGGTGAAAAGAAAATTGCAATTAAAAAGAACGCACCTATTATCACTGCAGTTAAGCCAGTTCTTCCTCCTGCCTCAACACCAGCTGAACTCTCAACATAACTTGTAACCGGAGAGCAACCAAGGAATGATCCAGCAACACTTGCAGTACTGTCTGCTTTTAATGCTTTATCAAGATTTACGATCTTTCCAGAGTCCTTTATTAAATTTGCTCTGGATGCTACACCCAATAAAGTACCAGCCGTATCAAAAAGATTCACAAACAGAAAAGATATAATTACGCTTATCATGGCAACATCAATTGCACCTAAAATATCTAATTGAAATAGGATTGGTTTTAAATCAGGAGGTGATGAAACAATACCATTAAACTGAATCAAGCCAAGTAATAAGCTCAAAACAGTAACTGTTAAAACTCCTATTATTATTGCGCCAATAACTTTTCTGATAGCTAATACTAATATTAAGAGGAATCCCAATGCTGCAAGTAAAGTTTCAGTACTTTTAAAATTACCAAGACTTAAAAATGTTGCATCATTTTGAATAATAATTCCGCCAGTTTTTAGTCCAATAAATCCAACAAACAAACCAACTCCTGCACCCATAGCAATTCTAAGGTTCAACGGGATACTGTTAAGCATCCATTGCCTTAATGGCGTCACACTTATAATTACGAATAATATACCCGCTATAAAAACTGCACCTAGCGCAATTTCCCAGCTGTAGCCCATCTCACCAACAACTGTATATGTAAAAAATGCATTTAAACCCATGCCAGGAGCAAGACCAACTGGCCAGTTTGAATAAAAACCCATTGCAAAACATGCTATAGCAGCTGCTATACATGTTCCAACAAAACTAGCACCAAGATCCATCCCACTAGCTGCCATCATTTGGGGGTTAACAAAAATAATATAAGCCATAGTTATAAAAGTAGTAAAACCAGCTACAAATTCTTGTTTTATCGAGGTGTTATTGGACTCAAGGTTAAAGGTATTTTCAATAAGTTTTTTCATTTTTTTTATGAATAGCAATTTACTTAATTATTCTACAATTTATAATGCAAGATTACTTTATTTACTTTTACTTTAATATCTTGTTATTTTGGCATACAAATTGCTTTCAATAATACTAATAACAACTTTACTATGTGCAGCAGTTATTTTACATAAGCACAAGGGGATTATAATCAATGAAAATTTTTAACTTACGCAACATATTTTCTTTAGTATTGATTTTTACTTTTAACTTTGAAGTTAATGCACAAAACTCAACTATTGAAGAAGTGATCGTTTCAGCTGAGAAAAGAGATGAAAGTCTACAAGATATTTCTCAGGCAGTTTCTGCTTTAACTGATTCCGATTTAGAAAACAAAAATATTGAATCATTTGTAGACCTAAGTGCTATTGTTCCAGGAGTGACTGTTTCAAAGAACGAAGGTTACAAAACTGTTATCTCAATAAGAGGTGTTGGAAATGAAACAAATCAAAATGCGATTGCAGCTCCATCAGTTGCTTTCCATATTGATGGGGTATTTATTGCTTCTCCATTTTCTTTATTAACTGATTTTATTGATATTGAAAGAATTGAGGTTCTTAGAGGTCCACAGGGAACTTTATTTGGCCAAAACTCAACCGGTGGAGCTATCAATGTTATAAGTAAAAAACCAACTACTGATGATTATTACGGTAAAGCAGATCTTACTATCGGTAACTATGATTTATTGAAATATAGAACATCTGTAAATATTCCAGTTAGTGAAAAAGTTGCTACAAGATTTTCATTTAGCTCAACGAAGCGTGATGGTTTTTCAGAGAATATTGTAACTGGTCAGGACTTAGATGACGCAAATAATATTAGTCTTAGAAGTGACTGGGCAATAGAAATAAGTGATTCATCTTCATTAAGAATCTTTGCTCAGTATTTTGATATTAATAGAAATGGTGCAGCGATGAGAGGTATTGATGATCAAACTGCAGGTATGCGTAATTTAGCCCAAAATACTGTATCTGAACAAGAGCTTACTTCACAAGTCCTTGCCGCCATATATGATCAAGACTTAGGTTACGCAAATTTAAAAATAGTAGCTAGTAGTCAAGATGATGATATTAGTGTTACAAGGGATAATGACAGACATAATATTGGTGATTCTGTAATATCAATTCCTGGCCTTGGAGCAGAAGCAGTATATCAACAAGCTGAGTTTAGGCCTGAAACCTCTGCAGTTGATACAACAACTTTTGAAGTTAATCTTGTATCAAATGATCCAATTTTAGATGGTAAGCTTGACTGGACTGTTGGTGCTTTTTATATGAATCATGAAATAGAAAATCATATTAGAGGATACAGAGATAATGATAATAATCCAGCATTTAAATATGTGTGCTCAGAGCCGTTTGCTGATCCAGGATATTGTTATACTCATGATTTTGATGATCCATTTGCAGTCTTTGGAGCCGATTTTGATTTTGTAACAGATGCTTACCCATCAAGAAAATCTTATTCAATTTATGCTCAAACAACATATAGTTTAAGTGACACATCTAGATTAGTAAGTGGTTTGAGATACTCAAAAGATAAATTTGCTACAGATGTTACAAATTTCTTTAGCACAGAAACATTTCAACAAGAAGGTGATACAAATGAAATCACTGGAAAAATTGTTTATGAGTTCGACTTAAGTGATTCAGCTATGACTTATGTCTCGTATTCAGAAGGCTTTAAACCTGGTGGATCAAATTTAACTTTTGGCTTTGAGAATGACAATGCTCCTGCAATGGTTTTTCCAACTTTTAAAAGTGAAACAGTCAATTCACTTGAAGCAGGTTTAAAAACAGATCTCATGGACGGAAGAGCAAGAGCTAATATTGCTGTATTTTCATATGATTATGAAAACCTTCAATTTCAGGCAACTGATCCAGATCCATACAGAGGAGGAGTAGCTAATATTCCTGAATCTGAAATGTCTGGAGTCGAAATAGAGATCGATGCAATAATAAATGATAACTTAACTCTTGATCTTAATCTTTCAAAATTAGATACAGAAGTAAAATCTGATTATGAAGTATTAGATAATGTTGATGCTTATGCGTATTTCTTTGGTGAAGAAGATATTAGATATGGTTTAAGAGAGAATGTAAGAGGAAACATGTTAGCAAAAAGCCCTGAGTCTTCTGCAGATCTAAATTTAATATACGAAACAGGTCTCGCCTCTGGAAATGATCTTAAAGCTGTGCTTCAGATTATTAAAAGAGGGGATTTCATGCAAAGAGTTTCTAATAATCCAGTAGTCGATGCTATTGATAGTTATACTGTAATCAATCTAAGTGTTGGTATCGAATATCCCGAAACTTATCCAGTAAGTAAAGTAGATTTAATATTGCTTAATGCTTCAGATCAAGATGGAGTTAACTCAAGCATGACAGATGTTTTTGGTGTTGCTGCTACTGGTATCGAGCTAATTGCGCCTAGACAATTTATGGTTAGATTAAGTAAAAACTTTTAATATCAATTAATTTATACGAGTACATGTTGTTATCAATCATGTACTCGTATAGCATTTGTAAATGAAAAAAACTTTTATTCAAGCCGATCAGCTTTTAGAAGACTCTTTTAAGCTTGCTTGGAATATCTTTGAAAGTGGTTATCGTCCAAATTATATTGTTGGTGTATGGAGAGGTGGAGCTCCAGTAGGCATCGCAGTTCAAGAATTTTTGGAAGTATTAGGTATCTCATCTGATCACATAGCAATTAGAACCTCTCATTATTCAGGTATAGATAAACATAATGAAAGTGTAAAAGTTTATGGACTGAATTATGTAATAAAAAAACTTGAATCTGAAGATTCTTTATTGATTGTAGATGACGTTCATGACACAGGCCTATCAATACAGCAAATAATTAGTGATCTAAAGGCTGCATGCAAAAAGAATACTCCAGAAATTAAAGTTGCTACTCCCTACTTTAAACCATCCAAGAATAAAACTAAAAGAAAACCAGACTTTTATCTTCATGAGACTAACGAATGGTTAGTCTTCCCTCATGAGCTTGATGGATTAACAATAGATGAAATTAGAGACAATAAGAAAGGACTCGCAAGCTTAATAGAAAAGATTTCTGCAGTTATTAAAGAGAACTAACTATACATATAAATATTTTTATACAAAATATTTTTCACATTTGTTTATAATTTTTAAGAAAAGCTCTGCTATATTTTGAAAACCTAGAAGTTGGAATAGGTAATAGTTTTTCAAGATAATCATCAGAAACAGAAAAAGGGACTTTAATTTCAATTACTCTTTCATCTTCAGTAGATAGCCTATTATCTTTGATCATAAAATACCTTATATTGCTGTCAAAAGTTATTCTTACATCTTGATATTGATAGTATTCTCTTGAATATTCTACTAAAACTGAAGGAGCAATATGGCCGTATAGACTATCCAGCAACCCATTCACCTTATATTCATAAAATTCTTCATGACTTATTTTTTTTGTGGTTTTAAATCTTCCTTCTATAGATGAAGTTTTATTTTCAAGAGTAAGAATTTTTTGTGAATTATTGTACCACCTTACTCTAACTTTTTTTCTTGGTAAAATTCCTTCTTCAGAATCATGAAACATCTTATTTTGTTTGGTATCAAAATATTGACTATGTATAGATCTTTTTGGAAATAACCTATTCATACCTTTATCTAGAAGTTGTGCCTTTAGAATCAAGCTATCATAAACAGATACTCGGAATTTCTTTTCTTTTCTGAAGCTCATAGTCAGTTTAAAATATTAACTTGAGATTGACTATCTGAATAAACCTTTCCATCACAAACCATATTTTTAATATTTAATATTCCACCATAAAATTCCTGTTTTTTATTAAATGCTTCAGCACAAATTTCAACATTTTCTGATGAAATATTATCTATTTTAACTATTGATTGATCTTTCGATGATACAGATATATTAGAAGAATTTACGAAACCTTTTTTTAACTCCAGATAAGACAGCTCTCCAACAGAAATTGCTTTATCGCCACATTTAGATAATGAAACAAGTTTTAATAAATATGACCCGCCACTTACATCAAAACAGTCATTACCTGCTGAATTTACTGTCATGTTTTCAATTTCTATTTTTGAAAAATCTATATCGAATGCATCTGCAAAAGCGTTATTTATTGAAATTAATTTTAGATTTCCATATGAACTTACAATATTGAGGCTATCCTCACATGCGCCATCATTTACGTTAATAGCTACATCTTTTAAGTTAGTATTGTAAAAGTTTAGACATCCGGTCAAACCAAACTCATTAAATCTTTGTTTTTTGTTTTCTATTTGTTTAGGCTTAGTTCCATTAAAATTTATTGTCCAGTTTTTTAATGAGCTATCTTTAATTAAAACCCATGATGATTCTTCTTTCTGATTAATATCAAGAATTTTTTTAGTATGATTAATTTTTAATTCTATGTTTTCTGAGTAAATTAATTGGCCATTGAGCATAATTTCTTTATTAATATTTCTTGATTTAATTTTATTATTTTCTGGTAATAACTCTATTCGCATATCATTTAATCTATTCTTAGAAATTAATTTTGATAATTGAAATCTATCAATATTTATTTCAATAAGCTCCTCATCTTTTAAAAAATTAAAAATGAATCTGTCATCTATATTTTTTATACCTTGCGCTATAAAAAAATTTTCAAAATTTCTTTTTTTATGATTGAGCATAAACTGTGTTTTATATGTATCTATTTTTTTTGACTCTAGTTTTAAACTAGTTGGTTTATTGGAACCATATAATATTAATTTTTTAAGGTTTTCTTTTAATTGAATTAGAGATTTACTAAAAAAAATTTGATCCTCATAAAGAACTCTATATTTATACTGATCATAAAAAGTATTAGATTTTTCAAGTTTTTCTATAATAGAAATGAATTTATTAATTTCACTTTCATCTGCAGATTCAATAAAAGAATTAATATCATATGTATTATTAATTGAACTGATATTGATTTTTTGATCTAGTAGTAAATCGCCATCATAATAAATTGGCTCAAACTTTGAATCAAAAGAATTAAAATAATATTTTTTATTATGTGGATTGAGAGCATGCGAACCATTCATAGCAAATAATACAAGTGCATAATTTTTGAAATTGGAGCCAAGAAAATTATTAGCTTTTACTTTGTCTGCATTATGAGTTTCATAAGCATATTTTAAGTATACTTTTTGCAATTCTAGAAATGAGTTTAAAGAAATTAACGAAGATGTATTTCCTTTTTCGGACCATTTATAATTTGAAAGTCTGCTTAATGATAAATCAGCAAGCTCCATGACGTCATAATCTTTATAAGACCATAATAATTCTTCATTTCCTTCAAAAATTGGACCCTCTCTCCTAGAATTTCTTTCTAACATTTCCTTTTCAGCATTCTCTTGAAAAAGAAAAATGCTTGTGGTTCCATTAATATCTGCTTTAGTAAGAAATGTTTCTGGAGAAATAAAACCAAGTTGCTTCAAAATTAATGTGCCTAAAACTTCATTGAATGAGTTTCTTGTTTTTGGAATAAGTAGTTTAAATCTCACAGCATTGATAATGTTTCCTTCATACAGTTTTACATCTAAACTTGTTATCATTTTTCCGTCAATAAAACTTACATGATCTTTCCAATCACCGCTAATTCTTACTCTGCCAGGATAGACGCACTCCCCAAAGCTGTATTTAACTTTAACAATTGCATCAAAGTTATCTCTATACTTTGGATTAATATTCTCAGATCTGTCTGTAATTACCTTAATAAAATTCTTGGCCCATTTCTTGCTTTTTGGAATCTCAATTTTTATTAATTTTATATTATTCGGATTTTTTAAATCTTCTATATGTTCAGATGTTTGGAATAAACACTCAGATTGAATCAAATTTGAAAATATAATCAAAATTGATATGAAGATTGCTTTCATTTGCAAATTTAAGAATTTAAATTATAACGAATAATATTAGAATCCTTTGATAATAATGAGCATATTTCAGTTAATGCTAACTTATCATCTGAAGCTAGAATATAAAGATATTGATCATCATCTTTTCGATGTGAGATTAAAAGATGCGAATTTAAGTAATCATCAAGAGCAATTTTAGAATTAATCTCTAGAGTTGAAAGTTGGTTGCCTTCTGAAAAAGAAGTAACAAACATAGGTCTGCCAAAAACTTTAGATGAAATTATATCAAGACAAAACAAAATAAAGAGGGTTAAAAAAATTGCTGATGCATATACAATAAGCCATGGCATAGAAACAGATGCAGCTATTCCCATGGTAATACTTCCAAAATATATTGATAATTCAAATGGTGACTTTACCGGATTTCTAAACCTAACAATAGATAAAGCGCCTACCATTCCAAGTGATAATGCAATATTACCTGATATCACTTTAGTGATTACAAAGGTAATAATTGGTAACAGTGTAAGAGTAGCTGTATGAGCATAAGTTTTTATCCAGCTTTGGCCAAGTAAAATTAATACGAATCTTATTGAAAGAGATATAAAAATTAGGAGCATAATTGACAAATAAGCATTCGACAGTATGTCTAATTGTTCTTGGGTAATAAAATTAATCATATTTTTAATTAAGTTGTTTGATTAGACAGATTTTAATCTAAAAAATTTGTTTTATCCTTCCTTAAACTAAATTATTTTTTAACTTATTTAGTTTGATATACTATAATTAAATATTCATATAGTTGTTCTGGCATAGATTTTTTTAAAAAAGCAATGAATTATAAAAAATTATTTGGATTGAGATAATGCAAATAAGTTGGAGATTAAAGTCCCTCGCATTCAGACTTATAGATATTTTTAATGCTCAAAAGATTCTATATTTTATCCAAAAAAATGTTACTAGAAGATCATTTAGGCCATCAACAAATGTACATACTAGGCTAAATAACTATCATTTAGATAACTCTTTAATGCACAAAAACTTTTTATTAAGTAATAATCTTAGAGGACCGCTATTTGAGTTTGGTGCTGGCAAAAACTTATTTCAAAATATTTTTATTAGCGATGTTGTGAATAATCAGGTTATTGTTGATCTTAATAAGATGATAGATATAGATTTAACTAATCTGGCTATTAATAACCTTAAAAAAAGTGGCAATATTCTTAATAAAAAAAATATAGAAACCTTAAAAGACCTTGAGGATGAATATAATATTTTATATCTAGCACCCTATGATGCATCAAAAACAAATTACGAAACAAATTACTTTGACTCATGTATTTCAACAAATACGTTAGAGCATATCCCAAAAGAATCCATTATTTTAATTTTTAAAGAATTAAAAAGGATAATAAGAAAAAATGGAATGATTTCAGCTATTATTGATTATTCTGATCATTATGCTCATACAGACAATAATATTGGATTATTAAATTTTCTAAATTACAGTGAAGACCAATGGAAAAAATATAATCATAGTTCACATTATCAAAATAGACTAAGGCATTATGATTACATATCTATATTCAAATCATTAGGATATAAAGTTGAGAGTGAAATAATAAAATACGAAGAAGATAACATATCTGACTTGCTTATAGATAAGTATAAAGATTTTCCTAAAACATGGTCAGCTACATCTGCACATATAATTTTAAGATGCCAATAGTTATCTTGATCTGATTTTTCTTAGTATATTTCCGATTCCATATTTTGGACTAGGGTCAAAAAAATGAGTTAACAGCGTTATACGATGTTCATTCATATTTTTCTCAAAACCTCTATTTCCATGAAGTGAAACCCTGCCTAAAAATAAAACAGGATTATTATCCTTAAAATCCAATTCAACAAATTTTTTTGATTGCATTAATTTAGTAAACCTTTTTTTATTATGGAATTTTTTGTAGTAAATTTTTCCCAGGATATTCTTAAACTCGTTACTAGGTTCATTTCTTATTTTTGGAAAAAGTATCAGCTGTCCTGATTCTTCACATTGAGTATTAGGAATTATAATAGGGGTTACTAAGGTGAAAAGATGAGAATCAAAGTGGCCTAGATATGATTCTGATTTCTGAGTTCCTTTTGTAATACGGGTAATCTCATAAGTATCTTGAAAATCATGTTTTGCTTTAAGATATTTCTTGGCTAATATATTTAGGTCATATTTAAGATGTGTATAAATATTATTCTTTTTTATATATTCCTTATGATATTTAGTGCTTGAGGTATAAATTCTATCTTTATTCTCAATTAACTGAGCAACTTCAGATTGACTGATATGGTTATTAATAATTTGTGGAAGTTTAGTATAACCATCATTAATTATGTCTTTCTCTTGTTTATTAGTGATAATTTTATACACATTTTCCATAGTGCAATTATACTTAATTTCTAAGTTAATCTAATAGTAATATTAGTTACAAAAAAATATGCAATATACTATTTCCAAAGAAATTCGATCATTGGTTACAAATGATGGAAATATTGAACTTTCAATAAAATCATCAAAAATTCCTACCCCAGCTGCTGATGATGTTCTTATAAAAGTTGAAGCCGCACCCATAAATCCTTCTGATCTTGGGCTTCTTCTAAGCTTTGCCGCTGATATTTCATCTATAACTACAAAAGGATCTGGTGATGAAACAAAAACAACTATAAAAATTCATCCTTCTTTAATGATTGCTATGAATCCAAGATTAGGCCAGTCGATGCAAGTTGGCAATGAGGGCGCTGGCGTTATTGTTGATGCCGGAGCAAATGTAAAGGATTTGATTGGTAAAACTGTAGGATTAGCTGGTGGAGCAATGTATTCTCAATATAGATGTGTTCCAGCTGCAAGTTGCTTGGTAATGGATGAAGGAACCAAACCTTCAGAAGCGGCATCATCTTTTGTAAATCCTTTAACAGCTTTATCTTTTGTAGAAACTATGAAAATGGAAAACCATTCGGCTCTTGTTCATACTGCAGCTGCATCTAATCTTGGCCAAATGTTAGTAAAGATTTGTAAAGATGATGGAATACCCTTAGTAAATATTGTTCGAAAATCAGAGCATGTAAAACTTTTAAAAGAACTTGGTGCTGAATATGTGTGTAATACAAATGATGAAAGTTTTATGGATGATTTGGTTGCTGCCTTAGTTGCTACTGGAGCTACTCTAGGCTTCGATGCAACTGGTGGAGGAAACAATGGTGAACTTCCAAGTCAAATATTAGCTGCCATGGAAATAGCTGCTAATAAAACAGCTAAGGAATATAGCAGATACGGTTCTGATACATACAAACAAGTCTATATTTATGGAGGCCTAGATCAATCTCCTACTATTTTAAAAAGATCCTATGGAATGTCATGGGGTCTTGGTGGTTGGCTGTTAACTCCAATGATTGGGCGAATAGGTATGGAGAAATTTGGCCAAATGAGAATGCGTGTAGCTAAAGAGATTAAAACAACATTTGCAAGTTCATATGCAAAAGAAATTTCTTTTGAAGAAATGCTGCAGCCTGAAATTATTAAGTCTTATGCAAAACAGGCAACTGGAGAAAAGTATTT
>Ga0255759_10003222_pt1 | contig 14376 bp, 23 predicted proteins | sample 101ome_20_FD_179959 | JGI IMG/M metagenome (GOLD analysis project Ga0255759, IMG submission 179959) | Coastal salt marsh microbial communities from the Groves Creek Marsh, Skidaway Island, Georgia - 101404AT metaG (version 2) | ecosystem: Environmental > Aquatic > Marine > Intertidal zone >...
GTTCTAACTTAATCCAATTAGCTATAACAACTGCGAATGGATATAATAACATTCCAAACAATGCGAACCATGCCATCTTTCTTTGTGCATCTCTCATAGCATCTTGGTCATCCAATTCTTTTCTTTTAAACTCTAAATACATTTTATGTTCTTCATCACTAACTCTACCATCTCCATTGGTATCAGCTGGATGAATTTTATTTTTATCTTCTTCCATTTATTTATTCTCCAAATAAGGATTACAATCTTCACAACTACATTTTGTACATTCACATTCAGTACAATCGTTTTTTCTAATAAACTTGTGTGATGAAACTGGGTCTACATCACCATGATGTGATTCACATCCACACTTTACACATGTTGCCATATTATTTTTGTTTAAATTTTTGTGCTTCCTTATCTCGTAACATAGGTAAGAACTTAAATTTAGCTCGTTTCAAAACTCTACCTTTTTTTCTTAATACATTCTTATGAACTATCTTTGCCTGTTGAATAGATAAATCACTCTTTTTTAAACCAGGAAATAAATCATTCATAAACTCTTTGTAAACTTGTAGATATGCTTGTTTGTATGCAATCTTTTTTAGTTTAGCAAGAGGTTTTTTCCTCTTCATTGTTCTTAACTTCCTTCTTTGAATAGCAGCTTTCTTACCAGCCATTGCTCTTTTTCTTCTTAACTTATCAGCTGGTCTTAATTTACCTTTACTTCTTTCACCCAAAGATGGTATGTTCATTAATACTGATGGACCCATTAAAGGTGCACATCTTTGTTTATATTCTTCATCAGATTCACCTTTTTTTCTTGGACAAATGGGGTTTGAATATAATTCTAAGATTTTATGTTTTAATGCAATCTTATGTACCTTCTTCTTTTGTGAATTACTAAGTTTATGATAATCAGGTCCAAACTCTTTATGTGAGATTACATCCAACATATCCATTACCGTTGTTTTGTTGGTAAGTATTCTACCACCTTGAGGATGTGCCTTTGTTGGTGAATCTTCATTTACATCTAATCCACTTCTATCATGTTTAGAGAATTTACCTAACTTATCAAATGCTCTAAATGCTTTTAACTTCATTACCTTTTGGATTCTCATATTATCCAATTGTTTGAATCTCATATGATTCTTTACAATGTAATAAACATTAGCAGTATTACCACCAACTGATTCAATCCAATTTCTATATTTCTTAACTAAATTAGCCGATACCTTTTCATGTCCAAAATGTGTGATGTGTCCTTTCTTCGGATGAATACCAGCAGTTTCATCTTTTCCTATATCGTGAAACATCGCAGCGATTGCAATATCAATATCATCTTCTTTAATTGAACGATTTACAACTGTGATTGTATGTTTAAGTACATTCCCTTCAGGATGTTTATCAATCCTTTGTCCAAAGTTCTTTAAGTTATACACTCTCTTTTGTAAATCAGATGGCATTTTCTTAAAGAGAGATTTGAAATCGGTGATTCCCATTTCTTTCAAACCTTCGTTTAGATAGTTTTCTTTTTCTTTATTTGCCATCCACAATCCGATTGCAGGTCCTTTAACATCTGATGGTACATCATTACCTTTTACTGATAGTTTGAATTTAATAAACTTTTTGAAATCTTTACCAATCATTTTACCAAACATAATGATTCTATTATCATCTGCTTTCGATTGACCTTTTTTATAAACCGATACTTTTTCAGGTTTGAAATCTTGTAAAGTATTTAGATAAACAATTTCTTGTACTTCTTTCTTCGTATAGTTTATTTTATTTAGAATCTTATTGATTACGACTGGTGAGTTTTTTCTTAATATCCATGCCAATAATAATATGTAATCATTTGTTTTAGGATATGGTTTTGATACTTTTAGATTTGGAAGTATCTGAGAGGTGAATCCAATCTTATCACACATCTCCATATACTCTTTTGTATTTTTTGATGATTTGATTGATTTCAAAAACTCATCCCTAATCCTTTCAGTACTAACTCCCCTTAATGATGGGTCATTTTGTAAAGCATCTAATAACTCTTTATCTAACTTACCACCTAATCTTGTCCAAAATCTTAATGCTCTTAGTTTTCTTAGTGGGTCCTCATCAAATCTTTCCTTTGCTTTACCAACTGTTCTGATGTTTTTCTTTTTCAAATCTTCGATACCGCCAACTAAATCTACAATCTCTTTTCTATCGATATCATAGAATAATGCATTTACAGTTAAATCTCTTCTTTTAACATCACCATGAATATCAGTATAATCTACTGAATCAGGTCTCCTACCTTTTCCAATATCTTTTCTGAAAGTTGCAATCTCATATTCATTTTTATTAATGAAAAGTGAAACAACACCAAATGATTTTCCAATACCTTTATTAGATATGTTGTTATCTTTTGCTATCTTTTCAACCTCTTCAGGTTTAGCATCAGTTGCTAAATCAAAATCTTTAGGTGATTTACCTAAGATAGCATCTCTAACGGCACCACCAACTACATAAAGTTTTTTACCACTCTTTTTGAATGCTTTATGTATCTTGATGACATCATTCGGTATTTTAAGTTTGAGATTACTCATTTTTTCTGATAACTGATGATGAACTTCTACCAACGTTTGAACTTCCTCTGCTGATATTACTTCTAACAGGTGGTGAAACTCTTGTTGGTGGAGGTGTTACTCTTATATTGTTATTAGGTCTTGGTACATTATAATTTCTTGAAGGTCTATTGTTAATATTACTTCGGTTAATGTTGTTGTTATTATTGTTAATAACTCTATTGGGATTTTCATATGTTCGTACCTTTCTTCCGTTATTTAAATCTCTTGCGATATCATCTATGTTTTTACGAGATATAATTTTATCTCTATATCTTCTTACATCTTCAGAGATGTTCACATTGTTGTTTCTACCCCTATTTCCGATTACTACATCACTTCCTCTACTACTACCACCATTTGGTGTTACAACTACGTTAGAACCTCTCCTACCATTTATGTATGCAATATTGGTTCTCTTTTTGTTATGATAAGCAATATCATTCATTCTATTTCTCCAGCCCCAATCATTCCAATATGAACCATATCCATTCCAACCCCAACTGTTGTTGTATCCCCATCTATCATATCCAAATAGTGACCATCGATTGTATCCATACAATCCAAACCTATTCCAATGGCTGTACATAAAGTAATTGTTACTTCCCCAATGCCACCAAAAATCATTTGAGTTCCAATAAAAATCGAATGGGCTTCTAAATGGACTTCTCCACATTCTATTATCATAATAGAAATCATAGTGCCATCTTAAACTTTGAGTAGAAGCATAACGAGAAAAATCCCATCTGAACTTACTATCAGTTCTTAACTTCCAATCAAGTTGCATTTCATTCTCAATAACATCAACCCTTACATCATCTATGTAAACTGGGTCGTGGTTTAATGTAGATAATTGATACATACTTCCACATGATGTTAATAGAAATCCTAAAAGTATTAAAATGATAGTTCTCTTCATATACTATAAATATTAGAAAATTATAAACCCCTACAAAAGTAGGGGTTCGTGTGGTTAACTCTCAAGCTCTTTGATGAGTTCAAGCAAATGAGATTGATTATTCTCCATTGCTATTAAATATTCATCGTTCATGCTAAGCTCCTTTCTTTGTTAAAGATTAAACTTATGCAACGATTTTTACGGATGCGTTCACTCCACCCGCGACTCTATTATCAACCCAGTCCACACGGGCTACATATATAAATATAAACAAAAACCCCCACAAATAAATGTGAGGGTTTTAATAGCTATTTCTTTAACCTTTATTGGTTTCTTATCCCTTGTTTTTAAGGATGTGGTAAAGAACGAATGCTCCCACTAAACCAACCAAACCTTCAGCAGATAATCCACCGATGATTCCCATAATATTATCTACTACGGAAACGTTTGGCCAGAACGGGATGTTCATTCCTTTGAAGAGTACTTCAAAAACTACACCTAGTGCAATTAGAGTTGTACCTACTTCTACTAATTGATTTGCCCAAGAGCTAATCTTTTTTAGAAAGTCCATAATGTTCTCCTTTGTTTTAATTAAATTCGATATAACTTCCTCCTTTATAAAACATCGGATATCCAAGAATAACTATGGAAATAAAATAAAAAACCCTACCGAAGTAGGGTCTTTAATATATTGGTAATAACAATTATGAAGTTCTGTGTGTTAAATTGAGGTGATTTTTTTCTCTAATCTTTCGATTCGATTCCTCAATCTTTGGATTTCTAAGTCTTTATATGTGTACTTTTTATCACCTTTTGGTTTAATCCATACCATAATTCCTTCTTTGTATTCAGCCTTTGTTCCCACAAAATCACTCCAAATTCCATGCGGTCTGAATACATTATCTACTTTTTTGTAGAAACCTTTTTGTGTTACTTCTCCTTCTTCATTTACATACTTGTAAGAATACAAATTATCATCAATTTGATGAATAACTCTTTCTTGACCAAACACATTTCCAATAGTAAGAATGAATGTAATAAAGAGGAGGTAAAATACTTTTTTTCGATTTAACATAATATCCTCCTTTATATATAAGTATATCCAATGTTAAGAAATTGTAAAGAAATTGTAAAGATTTGTGAATTTTTAACATAAAAAAAGGGGAAAAACCTATCAGATTATCCCCCTTTACTTATTTTTGTTGATTAATTGTTAGCCCATCAACATTTGTTTACCAGGTTCTTTATCACCATCATCTTTAGGTCTATCTACTACCATACATTCAGTAGTTAGAATCATACCAACAACGGATGCTGCGTTTTGAATAGCACATCTAGTAACTTTCTTTGGGTCAATTACTCCACTTTCCATTAAGTTTTCATAATGACCTGTTCTAGCATTGTATCCAATATCATCTGATTCCATAACCTTAGAGATTATTTCTTCAGTTGCTACACCTGCGTTGTTTAGAATCTGAGTGATTGGTGCCATCAATGCTGATTTGATTACCTCAACACCTTCTTGCTCATTGTAACTTAGTTCTAATTCGTTAACTGCTTTCAAAGTTCTAATTAGAGCGATACCACCACCTTCAACAACACCTTCTTCGATAGCTGCTTTGGTAGCTTGGAGAGCATCATCAACTCTATCTTTCTTTTCTTTCAGTTCCACTTCAGAACCAGCACCAATATAAAGAACTGCAACTCCACCAGCTAACTTAGCTAATCTCTCTTGCATCTTCTCTCTTTCGTAATCTGATTTAGATTCATCGATTTGAGCTTTGATAGCGTTAACTCTATCACCAATCTCATCAGCTGAACCTGCACCATTTATAATAGTAGTATTATCTTTACTAACTACAATCTTCTCAGCTACACCTAACATATCCATTGTAACATCTTCTAACTTCTGTCCAATCTCAGGTTGTACAAAAGTACCACCAGTTACTGTAGCGATATCTCTCATCATCTCTTTCTTTCTATCACCAAATGCTGGTGCTTTAACCGCACATACATTAAGAGCTCCTCTGAGTTTGTTTACTACTAAAGTACCCAACACTTCACCTTCTACATCATCAGCGATAATAACTAATGGTTTAGATGATTGTGCTACTCCTTCTAATAGTTTGAGGATATCATTCATATTTGAGATTCTACCATCATATAATAAGATGTATGGATTCTCAATCTCAGCTATCATCTTTTCTTGATTCGTAGCAAAGTGTGTTGAAAGGAATCCTTTATCGAATTGCATTCCATCTACAATTTCCATAGATGTTTCGATACCTTTTGATTCTTCAACTGTGATTACACCATCTTTACCAACTTTATCAAATGCATCAGCGATAAGTTTACCAATGTTTTCATCACCATTTGCTGAGATAGTTGCGATTTGTTCTACTTTATCACCAACCTTTACTGATTGTTTTTCTAATTCAGATACTACAACCTCAACAGCTTTATCCATACCTCTTTTTAATTCGATAGGATTCACACTATCAACTGCTTCAAATCCTAACTCAGCGATTGCTTGAGCAAGTACAGTTGCTGTTGTTGTACCATCACCAGCTTCATCAGCAGTTTTTTGTGATACTTCTTTTACCAACTGAACACCCATATTCATAAAGGGGTTTTCTAATTGGATTTCTCTTGCCACACTTACACCATCTTTAGTGATATGTGCTCCGTTACCTTTTTGTAGTAAAACATTTCTACCTGAAGGTCCTAATGTTACTTTAACTGCATCTGCTAAAGTATTCAATCCAGCTTTAAGAGCTTCTCTTGCGCTGTATGAAAATTTCAATTGTTTATTCTCCATAACTTATATTACCATTAAAATTTCTGATTCTCTTACTAGGTGATAATCGTTTCCATCTAACTTCACTTTCTGTCCAGCTCCGTTATTGATAAGAACTTTATCACCTCTATTTACATTTAATTTGATTAGTTCACCATTTCCTCCAATGAATCCATCGGATACTTCAACTACTTCAGCAGTTTGAACGGTTTGTGTGGTTGTGTTGAGTATAATACCACCACTTGATTTTGATTCAGATACATCTTCTAATTTAAGAAGAACCCTATCTGCAAGGGGTTTACCAATATTTGCCATAAACTTATTTTACTTTTGTTTTTTGTTCTAAATAATCTTTTATTAAATCTCTGAAGATAGCACATAATTCATACTCTTCAATTTCTTCGTTATAATCCATAATTAACTGAACCCAATCTAAACCAAATCCTTCGATTATTTCAATAGGGTCAGTACCATACCTATGATATGCTTGGATGAACTCATCTGATAAATCCATTAACATACCTTTTTTAGGTTCACCGAAGTGTTTCCTAAATCCATCTACTGTTTTTATTTCTTCTGCGTTAAACATATCTACTAATATACGAAATTTATTCCACAATTCCAAATTATGACAAATTGTCAGTTTTTATTTTAGGAAAAAGAACATTTGTCATAAAATATCTTGCTTTTTCTTCTCCAATGTTGGCAGTTAGTGCTCCCATTGTTCTTTTGTTAGATGCTTGATGTTCACAATAAATGTTTTGTCTTGCGATAATTTGTTCAATCTCACTTACATCATCAGTTAAATCATCATCAGTATTTAATCTTTCTAACCATCTTTCAAATGCATCAAATCCAACTTCAAATACTTTTTCATATTCATCTTCAGTAGGTCTTACTGCAATGAAATCATCTGAAAATACAGTTGCCCAATAAGGTAACTTTCTATCTTTGTTCCATTCAGTATCGTGCCATTTATCGTGAGTTAAGATTGGTGACCAATCAATAAACACTCCACTAATTTTAGACATCTCTTTTTCATCATTCTGATATCCAACTACATCAAATCCAAAAACAGGCATCTTAGAGTTTTCTCTTGGGAAACAAGTTATATGTACAACTTCTAATCCATTATGAGAATATCTTTCAACGTGTGCTAATCTGAATCTTTCGTTTTCATAACGATAATTTTCCCAACCATAATCATCAGTATCCATTATCTCTACACCTTCTTGTGCTTCGATTAGTTTTTTAAACTTTTCTGAATGGTGAAATATTCTATCTTTTAATTTATACATACTTTAAACTTTTAAATCTACATTAGTTGTGAGTACCCATCTCTTTTCATTTGATTTATTAGGTTGTACTCTATGTCTTAACCAACCAGGAAATATAAGTACATCTCCAGTTTCAGCTTTAACTTGTTTCCACTCACTATTTTTTGTATTCTTTACTAAAAATCCTCTTTGAGCTTCCAATGGGTCTCTAAATTCAATAAAACCACCATCTTTTGGTAAATTTAAATATGAAGTTACAACCATAACTGATGCTCCATGATGATGTTCTTTTGTATATCCACTCTTATTATGGTAATTTACCCAAGAATTTCCAATTATAAGTGGAGTTTCTTTATGTATATCCCATTGGACTTTAGAAACATTACCCAAAATTGGATTCAGCCATTTATAAAAATCTTTAAATTCCTCACATTTATGAGGATTTATAGGATTAGATACTGAACTTTCGGAATCACCACCTTCCAAACTTTCAGATTCAGTTCTACCATCTATTAACTCTTGAGCTTTTGATAATACTTTATCAAAATCCCACCCATCATATTTAGTTTTAAATATTAATGGAGAAAATGGATTTATATCTTTTAATACTATACTCATCAAAGAACTGATTCTAACTCTTTAAAAATATCAATCATAAAATCAAACCCTTTATTAACCTCATCAGCCCATTCATCTTTTTGAATATCCCTTACTGATTGCATTGATTCCATCATATTATCAAAATCATACATATTACCAGGACCAGGTGTATTCTTTTTCATCATCTGTCCACCGAACATAATTGCTAAGTAGTTAAGATAAATGTGTGGATTTACATCCTCTTGTGATAATCCTCTCAGATATGTAGTATAATTTAAAGTAGCGGGGTCTGAGATTTCTAATTGTCTTACACCCATTCCTTTTAAATCTTTCATAACTGCTTCCTTTCTTCTTAAACCATCATGCGGCATTTCAAAGTTTTCTTCAATAGTTGAAAAGATTTCTAATTGTGAAAGAAGATACTTTGTATATTGTTCTACACTTAGTTCACCTTTGAACATTTTAGTGTTAAACAACATTCGTTCTGCTTCTTTGTGTTTATTGTGAGTTGCTTCCTTTAATGATTTCATTATTCATATTTTTAATTTTATTTCCTAATTCTATTAAACTTAAATCTGTCCAAACACAACCACAATCGCGGTTGGGTTTAAAAAAATATCCGAATGTATCTAAATCTTCATATGGTATTTGTTGATGGATAATAGTACCAACCAATCTAACACCAGAGTAAACATCTATTGTATTATCTTCTTTTTGTTTTAATTCCAAACGCATATTAATCGTTTTATTCTGATTCAGTTATTAAAGTTGTGATTATATATAAAATCAACATAGGTGTTGCTGGGATGAAAAATAATAACACAAACAATAATCTCCAAAGGAGTGGGTCTGTATCAAAGTAGTTTCCTAATCCACCACAAATTCCACTTAATTTTCTATTTAGTTTACTTCTTTTGAATTTTTTCATAATTAATTTGATAATGGTGCTTTAATTGCTGGATGATGTTCATAATCAATTATAGAATAATCCCACTCACCATTTAATACATCTACCGATTTTAATCTAATCTTAGGTAGTGGAAATGGTTCTCTTACAATTTGTTCTTTTGCTTGTTGAATGTGATTCTTATATAAATGTACATCACCTAAGTTTCCAATCAGTTCACCAGGTTGTAACCCCGTCTCCTCACATAATAAAAGGAGTAGTGTTCCATAACTTGCAATGTTAAATGGTAAACCTAAGAACGTATCTACACTTCTCTGATTCCACATCAATGATAGTTTACCTTCAGATACATAACATTGGAATCCGTAGTGGCAAGGTGGTAGAACCATTTCATTTAACTCACCTACATTCCAAGCATTGACCATTAAACGCCTTGAGTCTGGATTTCTTTTCAATAGAAATATCAGATTAGCAATTTGGTCAAGGCTCATATCATAAGAACCATCCCGTTCTTGTCTACCATCCCAATCTCTCCATTGCTTACCATAGATTGGCCCTAGTGTTCCATCGGTTCTACCACTCTTTTCATAATCACCATCCCAAATTTTACAATTATTATCTCTCAAATATTGGATATCAGTTCTTCCTTTTAGAAACCATTTTAGTTCAGTCATCATAGTTTTAACTGCCATCTTCTTTGTGGTTAGTAAAGGAAACCCATCAGCCATATTGTGTCTGATTTGTTCACCAAAGTAAGATAGAGTACCAGTACCAGTTCTATCTCCTTTTTCTTTTCCATATAGTACCAACTTTCTTAGGATACCTTGATATTGTTTTTCTATGTTACTCATTTTCTATTTTTAAATGTATATTTGCCCAATCATTTATTTCATCGCCATAAGATGTGACAAATGGTTTCCAATCAACAAAATCTACATCAAGTTTTTTGGAAACTCCAAGTTGCTTCATCTGCATAACCTTTGATGAATTTTCATCATTTATGTAATCACCAATTGTGGTTGTAGACCTATTTTCCCAATTTACATCATTATAATCCATTAAAGAAGTTCCAAACATTAAATAAAGATTAGATATAGTAATTTTAGAAAGAGCCCCAGTCTTTTGTTCAAAGTAATTAGTGGGTGTACAATATAAATTTACGTTTGAAGTGTATAGATTTACATCCGCTGCATATTGTATCTTTTGATTATTTTCTAAAAGTTTCTCAGCCCCATTTTTATTTATCATATAGGAGTGCCCAGCATAAGTTATTGGATATCTTCTTACTGGTTTTAATACAGAATTTGAACCTTTTTCATGTTCGATTACTGACTGTTGGCCACCCAACATAATAACATCCCAATCAACTTTTTTTATTTCATCTCTAAACATTTTATATCCAACAGATTGAGTAAGTAATAATCTTAATAAAGTATGAGTTATGGATGCATCATCCTCTAAAACCAATGCGGTTTTATAATCATCTGATGTTTTTAGAAATCTTTCATATACTGTGTTATGAGACATTGCACAACCATAAATTGTTGTGGTTAAAATACCATGTGGGTCTCTAAAGGTTGGATTAATTTTATCATCTTTAATACATTGATTAATATCTAATTGTGTACCATCTATGGCATTAATCCACTCCACCTTATCCATATCAAATCCAGCAGAATTTAAATCTGCTGTTATGAGTTGTTTTCTTAAAACATGCGTTTCTAAGGATATAATATAAATTTTATCTACAAATTCCATTTTAAAATTATTAAGTTATTCCGTGTTCAAATATTTTTTTATCCCCTAATGATATATCCATTAAAGGTCTTTCTATGTTAAATCCTGTTTTATCTAAATATACCTTTAACAAATATTCTGGATGTAGCATATATCCTTCATCCAATAACCCCAATAAATGATAGAATATATTTGAATAATAATTCATAACTTTAGAATCACCTATTGCAAATAAATCATTATAACCTTTATGCCAATCCCATCCTTTTGGAATGTATAGTGTATTTTCTTTTGGCTCTATCAATCCAATCGGAGAATTTATTTCTAAATCAAATCTACATCTAATTACAGTATCATATCTATCCAATCTCATACTATCGTGGATGTGTTTTAATTTATGCACTCTCAATATTTTATAGAACATAGCAAATGTTGAAAGTGGTTTGGTAGCTTCATTTGGTTTTCTCCACTCAAATGGAGAAACCATATTTTCTAAAAATTCAAGATTATTCTTTTCAACTTCATAAGCTATGGGATTATATAAATCTACTATTTCATCGATGGTACAACCTAAACCTGAATCTTCCCAAGTAGAAATAAATACATCAGCATTATAAACATCTATAAGATTTTTCTTAATACTTTCGTAGTAATCTTTAGCGTTTCTTAATTGACCTGATAATAAAACACAAGTCTTTTTACTCATATTTCAAATTTTAAATCTTTTCTAATATCACTTTTTACTCTTTGTAGATACTTTCTACGTTTCTCATCAGATACAAATGGTACTGACCAGAATTGTTTTGTTTTTCTCCATCTACTTAACTTCCATCCAAATACAAAAGAGTAAACACCTAATACCAATCTTAACTTTACTGAGTTTAGATATAAAGTTCTAACTGGTAATGATGGTGCTCCATGTGTAATATAAGTTCGTACCTTCTTATCACTAAGATGTGGTTGTGGGTATGCGTACAACTTTGTAATGTTTTTAAAGTTGTATGCGAAACCTGGCGTAAACACTTCATCAAAGAACACTTCCATTCTTGGAGTTAATCTGAACCACCATACAGGTGATACAAAATATATCCTTTCAGACCAAGTTACCAAATCTTGGTATTTTTTAATTAAATCAGTTCTTGGTCTTGAGAATGAATCCCTATACAAATCAATGATTTTAATTTCTTCATTGTGTTTATTTAACTCTCTTTTAATGGTTTTCATAATACCATTATAACAAAAGGATTTTTTATCAGGATGTCCAATTACGATTAGGTTCTTCATAATATTCCCTTCTTTTTGGCATTAACTAAAAATATCAATGCTCTACTGAAGGATATCATCATAAATGCTAACCCTATACCCATTTTAAACTTATCTACATCAGTTACGAATTCCATACCTACTAAATAGAATGTTCCTGCAACTAAAAAATCACCAAAAATCATAATACCAACTAATGCCATTGGATAATCTTTAGTGTAAGGTAATAAAATTGTTAATACCCATGTAAATGCAAGTAACCCAAATAGGGTAGATAACCCCACTATTAAACTCATACTTTACTTTTTATTTTAATTTATGTTTCTTTTTATATTTTTCTATGAAACTATCACCAACACCCAAGTCTAATATTTCATTTTCCTTTGGTATCAGAGGTTTCCTTTTTGTTGTTGATATAATATCATCAACTCTGGTATTTTCAAAGACCTCTAAATGTATTTTAGAGTTTTTACGAGGTCCTTTGTGAACCACCACAACAGGTAAAGTTCTATTTAAGTTACCCATTATAAGAATATAGTTGTAATAGCATTATATATTCCATAAACAACCAACATTACTAAAAATGCCAAACAACCATAACCCATAGCTTTCATAGTTGATTCATATTGTTTATCACTTCTACCTTGCCTACTTCTATACTGTCTTACTTTTTTCTCTTTTTTAACTTTTGTTTCCATTGTTCTATTTTAGATTCTTCTATCTTATTTCCCTTACCATCATATGTTGGTGCACTTAATAATGTGTACGCCATAAATAATCCTGTTATTAGGATATACAATAAGATATAAAGTATATAATTCATTTATAATTCTCCTGCGTTTAATTTACCATTTTCAATATCAGATATCAACCATTTGATTCTTTCCTTTGCAATGTAAGGAGAATCTTCTTCTAATAGTTCTTTAATCTGATTTAGATTTTTAATAACCAATCTTTTCGAACAAAGAGGATTTGGAGCTTTAATCTCTTTGCCCTCTTTTAACCAATCTTTTACTGTATCCCTTAAACTCATATCTTTATTTATCGTATCCAACAAATCCAAATTTAGGTTCTTTAATCAACCCATCTTTTACTAACCATTCTAACTCTTCATTGATTTGATAATTCTGAAGTTGTGTAATATCATCAAATACACCATCGAATACTGCATCAACATCATAACCATCACCATAAGAAGGTCCGAATGAATTAGCAATTTTGTTCATACCGGCTCTATCACCTTTTTTGTAGAACTCTTCTAATTTATTATACAAATCAATTTTAATTAGCTTTCCAACTAATTCGTTCCAATCGTACATCTTTTGATTCCAAGGTTTGGTAATCTCAATTCCGTACTTTGTTCCAATTACTTTACTCATATTAAGGTCTTTTTACAATTACAACTCTAATATAAGAAAAATATTTGAATTATCCAAATGTTTCTGTAAGAAATTTTTCTAAAGTTTTTGTGGTTATGTTGTGGCTCTTTTTTAACAGTTGTAATTTAGTAAAATCAACTGAATATCTTCTATCATGTCCTAACCTATCTTCAACATGCTCTAACTTTACTTTCTTATTTAGAATCACTCCAATTTGTTGAACGATACTTCTATTAGTCCAAGTATCTCCACTACCAATATTCCATATTCCGTTTTGTGATATCATCAAATCATAAATCAATTGAGCATTATCTTCAACCCAAATCCACTCTCTCATTTGTTTACCATCTCCATAAAGAGGAATTGGTTTATCTTCTTTGATTGATTTAGCTATTGTAGGTAAGAATTTTTCGTGGTGTTGATTTACACCATAATTGTTACAAGTTCTCGTAATTAGATAAGGTAACCCATAAGTTCTACCAGCAGATTCCACTAAGTGGTCAGCTGCTGCTTTGGTAGCTGAATAATATGATGAAGGTTGTAATGATGTATTTTCATCGGCTTCTCCAAGTCCTCTACTTTCCATATCACCATATACTTCATCAGTAGATATCTGAACAAACTTTTTTAGATTGGGTATTTTTCTTGCAACCTCTAACATATTGAATGTACCTTCAACATTTGTTTTCACAAAAGGTAATCCATTTGAGATTGAATTATCCACATGAGATTCAGCTGCAAAGTTTACTATGTAATCTGCATATCCAATATCATCTATTGTAATATCACAAATATCTTTTTTGATTATGGGTATATCTTTGGAAATTAAAAATGGATTAGCTGCATAGGTTAATTTATCTATAACAACTATTTCAGTATTTGGAACTTTATTTATAAGATTTACAAAGGATGCACCTATAAACCCACAAC
>Ga0255759_10003223_pt1 | contig 14376 bp, 12 predicted proteins | sample 101ome_20_FD_179959 | JGI IMG/M metagenome (GOLD analysis project Ga0255759, IMG submission 179959) | Coastal salt marsh microbial communities from the Groves Creek Marsh, Skidaway Island, Georgia - 101404AT metaG (version 2) | ecosystem: Environmental > Aquatic > Marine > Intertidal zone >...
ATTAATGAAAGAAAAAAAAAAGAGATTCAAACAACCTTTGAGCTTTCAAAAATAATAAAAAAAATAAATTATTATAACCATAAAAATCCATCAACAAGAGTTTTTCAAGCGTTGAGAATTTTTGTTAACGATGAGTTGCATGAATTAGAAAAATTTTTAAAAAACTGCCTTAGTTTTTTAAATAAAAATTCAAGAATTATAATTGTAGCTTTTCATTCACTAGAGGATCGAATTGTAAAAAATTTTTTTAAGGAAAATCTAAATTATTTAAAAATCATTACAAAAAAACCAATAACACCGTCAGTCAAAGAAATTAAAAAAAACCCGAGATCAAGATCGGCCAAAATGAGAGTTGCAGAAATATTATGAAAATTTTTATTTTATCTATAGTTTTAATGTCAATCTTTGTAATAAAGTTCGTAGTTACTAACCAATTAAATGAAATAAAAAAACTTGAAAATGCAATATCTAAGATTGATAAAGAAATTGATAAATTAAAAACAGATTACTCTTATCTCACAAGTCCAAAAAATCTTAAAAACATAAATGAAACCAATATAAAGTTTGGCCCTATTGAGCAAGATGATATTATTAAACTTGGTGATTAGAAAATGGATGAATCAAAAAAAATTTTCTATGAGAACGTAATCCCTTCTGTAAATAATAAAACTGTTGATATTAAATTTAAAGACAGTAATGATCTAATTTTAGATGAAAAAAAAAATACTGAAATAAATTTTGCGAAAAAGTTAAATAATTTTTCTTTTTTAATTGTTACCAGTTTTCTTTTATTTATTATTTTTTCATTACACAAAATATATTTTGACAGTAACAAAAAAAAAAATATTTATAAAAAAGTTACACCTATTGATAGAGGGAAAATTTTAGATAGAAATGGAGAAATCATTGCAACAAATATTAATACAGAGGATTTGTATATTGATACAAGAAAAGTTCTTGATAATTATGATTTAAAAAAGAAATTAAGGGAGATATTTCCAGATAAGAATAATTTTTTCTTCGATAAAATTTTTGATAAAAAGCATTACATAAGAATAAAACAGCACTTGACAGAAAAAGAAATCAATGAATTAAGAAAAATTGGTGACCCAGCAATTCAATTTCACAAATCAGTCAAAAGGATTTACCTTCATCATAATCTTTTTTCACATCTTACTGGCTTTAAATCTTCAAATATAACCAGTAAGGTAGAAAAAAACCTTAATAATCTTTTAGAAGAAGGTAATGATATAAATCTCAGTGTTGATCTAAGAGTTCAGTCCATTGTTCATGAGGAGTTATCAAAAAGTTTAAAAAAATATGATGCTAACTCAGCCGTTACTATAATAGTTGATGTTAATACCGGAGAAATATTATCTTTAGTATCTCTTCCAGACTTTGATCCTAATCATCCCTCGGATATTAAAGCATTTACAGAAAATAACTTAGCTACTGAAGCAAGGTATGAAATGGGTTCAACTTTAAAAATATTCAATGCAGCTTTAGCATTTGAAAATAACCTAGAAATAGAAAATAAAAATTTTAAAATTCATGATGGCTATCAAATTACTTCTGATAAATTAATTCAAGATAAACATATCAAAAAAGACCAAATAAATTTTGAAGAGATTTTTACAAAATCCTCTAATGTCGGAAGCATTGAGTTAATTCAAGAAATTGGAATTAAGAAACAACAAAACTTTCTTCATAAACTGGGTTTTGATGAAAAAAAAAATTTGCACGGTTTAAATATAGTTAATAACAAATTACCTGATAATTGGGATCATCTTGCTTCAAAATTTATAAGTTATGGATATGGAATATCAATATCCCCAATCAGTTTAGTATCTGCCTACTCTACACTCGTTAATGGTGGATTTAAGATAGAACCAAGTATTATTCTAAATTCAACTCAATCTAAAAAAAAGATATTAAATGATAAAACGTCTAATAAAGTTAATAATTTACTAAAAAAAATAGTTACCTCTGGTACAGGTAAAAAGGCTAAAGTTAATGGATTAGAGGTTGGAGGAAAAACAGGAACGTCTAGAAAGCTTGTGGATGGCAAATATTCTGAGAAAAAAGTTATTACTTCATTTATTGGTGCTTTTCCAATAAACAAACCAAAATACATCGCTTTTGTTCTTTTTGATGAACCTAGGAGAAATACAGAAGAATTTTTAGAAAATTTTGGAGGAAATACTGCAGCACCTACTTTTTCAAGAATTGTAAGAAAAATTTCACCAATTTTAAATAAAAATAACTATTTAAAAAATTATTGATATGAGACTCAGTAATATATTAAAAAATTGCCAAACAAATTTTTTTTTAGAAAATTTTAGCGACTTTAATGTTAAAGAGATAAGTTGTGACTCAAGGGTTATTAAAAACAATTGTATTTTTGTAGCTATTGCAGGAAATAATGATAATGGAGAAAATTATATAAATTATGTTAAAAAATATAAAAAAATAGCAGTCATAATTTCAAGTAATTCAAAAAAACAATTTAATTCTACTCAAACTATTTTTATTAAAACCTCTGAGGTAAGAAAATTATTTTCAGAAATCGCTTCAATAATTAATAAGAATTCACTGAAAGAAAAAGTAGCCATTACCGGTACTAATGGGAAAACAAGTATAAGTGATTATACAAGGCAAATATGGGAAAAATTAAATTTTAATGTTGCTAGTATTGGAACACTCGGTTTAATTTTTAATAAAAAAAAAATTGAAACTTCCTCTCTTACAACTCCTGACCCAGTTAAACTTAATAAACAACTAAATTTAATTTCTAAAAAAAAATGTAAAAAAATAGTTATTGAAGCATCAAGCATTGGTTTAGAACAAGAAAGATTGTTTCCACTTAAATTTGATAAAGTTGCTTTTAGTAATCTTTCAAGAGATCATTTAGATTATCACAAAAATTTTTCAAATTATAAAAATGCAAAATCACTTTTATTTTCTAAACATACCAAAAAAAACAGTATAGCTATTCTTAATATTGACAATAGATATTCCCATTTTTTTTTTCAAATTTGTCAAAAAAAAAAATTGAGAATTCTTGATTATGGAAAAAGAGGTAAATTTCTGAGGCTCTCTACTTTAAAAAAGAAAGATGATGGATATGTATATAGAATTTTTTTAAAAAATAAAACACAAAAGATTTTTACTAAAGGTGTGGCTGAGTATGAAATTTATAATAAAATTTGTGCTTTAATTTTAGTTTTTGGAGAAGAGCTAAGCTTTGATAAATTTAAATTCTTAGAAAACTTAAAAAATCCTCCTGGTAGGTTAGACAAAGTCAAAAAAGATTGGAATATTTTTATTGATTATGCACATACACCTGATGCACTAAAAAATGTACTTAGCAGTCTTAAAAAAGAATGCAGAGGAAATTTTTTTACAATTATAGGATGTGGTGGTGAGAGAGATAGGACAAAAAGACCTCTAATGACAACAGAAGCGTTAAAATTTTCAGATAAAGTTATTATCACTGATGATAATCCAAGAAATGAAAATCCTGCCAGAATAAGAAATGATATGACAAAAAACCTCAGTAGGACAGATAAAAAAAAAGTTATAGAGATTGTTGACCGAAAAGAAGCAATTCAACATTCAATAAGTTTATTAAAAAAACAAGACTTTCTATTGATAGCTGGAAAAGGTCATGAGAATTATCAAATTATCGGAAGTAAAAAATACTTCTTTAGCGATAAACTAATTGTAAAAAAAATACTAAGTAAATTGAAATGAAGTGGGATATTAAAGAAATTTATGAAGCGCTAAGTATCAAGAAGTCTTTAGTTGAAAACTTTAGATTTGAAAAGATTTCTATCGATAGTAGAAATTTAAATGATAAAAGTTTGTTCATACCAATAAAAGGTGAGAAATTTGATGGGCATAATTTTATTGATGACGCTGCGAGTAAAGGTGTAAAATTTTCTTTGGTTGAAAAAAATAAAAAAAAATTAGTCAAAAATAAAACTATTAAATTGATTGAAGTCTCTGATACTCAAGAATCTCTGCTTAAGTTAGCCAAACATGTTAGAAAAAAAAATACTAAATTTAAAGTTATATGTATTACAGGAAGTAGTGGAAAGACAACATTAAAAGATTGGTTATCACAAGTTCTTAACAAAGAATTAAGTATTTATTCTAATCCAGGAAACTTTAACAATCATATTGGCATGCCACTTTCTTTAATAAACATTCCTCCAAAAACACAAATATGTATCTTAGAACTTGGTATGAATAATTATGGAGAAATAAAAAAATTAGCAGAAATTGCTAAACCTCATATTGCAATCGTTACGAATGTTGGCAATGCACATATTGGTAACTTTAAAAATTCACTAGAAATAGCAAATGAGAAATCGGATATATTTAAATATCATAATAAAAATTCATTTGCTATTATTCCTGGGGACTCAAAATATCTAAGTTTAATACAAAAAAAAGCTAAAAAAAAAACTAGTAAAGTTTTTACATTTGGTGAAAATAAAAATTGTTATTCAAAATTCAACATCAACAATGATAATAAAATTTCATTTACAGTATCTAAACAAAAAATTTAACTAAAAAAAAAAATAAGCTTTAAAAATTGGGAGATTAATGTTTCTATAATATTAATTGTACTGAAAATTTTAAAATTAAACCTTAGAAAATTTAAAAAAAATCTTGAGGAATTAAAACCACTTTCGGGAAGGGGAGAAGTTAAAAAAATTAAACAAGATAAAAAAAAATTTTATCTTGTTGATGAATCATATAATTCTAGTCCTAGTGCTTTAATAACGGCAATAAAAAATTTAAACGAAATAAAATTCAAATTGAATAAAAAAATTTTAGTTATTGGAGACATGCTAGAATTAGGAAAATTATCAAAAGAAATGCATCAAAAAATTATTCCCACTATTATAGAAGTTAAACCAAAACTTGTAATAACTGTAGGAAATTTTTCAAAAATAATTTCTAAAAATCTACCAAAAAATATCAAGACTTTTCATTTTAAAAAAGTTTTTTTTGTGTACAATAGGTTAATTAAAGAAATTCAAGATAATGATATAGTAATGATCAAAGGTTCAAATTCTATAAAACTTTCTGATATTTCTAGAAGAATATTAAAAGGTTAGCTAATGTTTCATTATTTTTTTATTCCATTAGTAGATCAGTTCAATTTTCTTAATTTATTTAATTATATTACTTTCCGTGCTGGTGGTGCTCTATTCACTGCCTTTCTTATATCAATTTTTTTTGGGCCAAGATTAATAAGAACCTTAAAAAAAATTCAAAAAAAAGGGCAACCCATTCGAAAAGATGGACCAAAAAGTCATTTAATTACTAAAGTTGGAACACCTACAATGGGAGGTATGCTAATTTTAATTTCAATTTTTATTTCAATAATTCTTTGGTCAGATATAAGTAGCAAACTAGTCTGGTTAGTTTTTAGTATAACTATTCTCTTTGGACTATTAGGTGCCACAGATGATTATAAAAAACTTAAGACCAACTCACCGGACGGAATAAATAGTCTAGTAAGATTATTAGTTGAGTTTATAATTTCTTTCGTTTTTATTTACTATTTAAATCAAATCATAGATGTAGATTTAGTCAATATAGTTTTCATTCCATTTACTAAAGGTTTTTACTTTGATCTAGGTTTTATTTATTATTTATTTGGTTCACTTGTAATTGTAGGTTGTGCAAATGCTGTTAATTTAACTGATGGACTTGATGGGTTAGCTATTGGACCAATCATGATATCAGCGCTATCTTTTGCTTTTTTTGCTTATTTTGCTGGCAACTTAATTTACTCAGATTATTTGAAGATTCCATACGTTAGTGAAACAGGAGAACTTGTCATTATTTGTGCTTCATTAATTGGGGCAGGTTTGGGGTTTCTTTGGTTTAATGCTCCTCCAGCAATGGTCTTCATGGGTGACACTGGCTCTTTATCTATGGGGGGAACAATAGGTGCTATTGCTGTGGCAACTAAACATGAACTAATATTAACAATTATAGGAGGAATTTTTGTTCTTGAAGCATTGTCAGTCTTTGCTCAGGTAATTTCATTCAAGTTAACTGGGAAAAGAATATTTAAAATGGCTCCTATTCATCATCACTTTGAACAAAAAGGCTGGTCTGAATCAACAATAGTAATTAGATTTTGGATTATTGCTATAATTCTTGCGTTAATTGGTCTAGCAAGTTTAAAATTAAGATGAAAACCAAAACAATTAAGAAAAATATTTTAATTTTTGGCCTTGGAATCTCTGGGATGTCTTTTGCTAATTATCTCAAGGATAAAGTAAACAACTTGTATTGCTGGGATGACCAATTAGGAATAAGAAAAAAAGGAATCCGGTTGGGATTACAAATTAAATCAATTAATAATTTAAAGTTTCAATATTTAGATTATTTAGTTTTAAGCCCAAGTATAAATCATAGGTTAAAAACACCTCATGAAGTTGTATCAAAAGCTCTTAAAGAAAAAGTAAAAATCACGACGGACTTAGAATTTCTTAATATATTTCAAATACCAAATTTTTTAATTGGTGTTACGGGCACCAATGGAAAATCAACTACAACAAAATTTATTGAAAATTGTTTAACAAATTCAAAAAATCAATGTATTGCTTTTGGAAATATTGGTGTTCCATTTGGCAACATTGTCAATGATTTATTGAATGATGACATTCTAGCTGTAGAGATATCTTCTTTTCAGTTAGATAAAATAATAAATCTTAAATTTCATATAGCTGTGTTACTAAACATATCTAAAGACCATCTAGATTGGCATGGTAGTTTGGAGGAATACATTCAATCAAAATTAAAAATTTTTAAAAATCAAGATGAAGATTGTTTTGCTGTTATTTGTATTGATGATAAAAATTGTGAGAGTATTGCAAAGAATTTTGATAAAAGATTTATATCTAAACTAATCAAAATAAGCACAAAAAAAAAAATTAATAATGGGATTTATTTAGAACAAAAAAATCAAAGCTTGATGATAATTAATAATTTAAATCAGACTAAAATTATTATTGAAAAAAAAAAATTATTATTTACTAGAGCAGATCATAACTATCAAAATTTATTGGCAGCATACACATGTCACTTTTTATTAAAAAAAAATAATTCATCTTTTTTAAACTTAGTTTACAAATTAAAAAACCTTGAACATAGATTAGAATTAGTTGCTAAAATAAAAAATATTTCAATTTTCAATGATAGTAAATCTACAAACATTAACTCTGCGAAGAATGCCATTAAATCATTAGATAATATTTATTGGATCTTAGGTGGTAGAAAAAAAAAGGAAGGAATAGACGGCATTCAAAGCTCTTTAAAAAAAATTATTAAAACATATACATTTGGTGAAGCTGGACAAGAATTTAATGAGTTCTTAAAAAAAAAAAAAATACAATCTAATAAATTTTCTAGTTTAGAGTTAGCTATAGAAAATGCTTTAAAAGATTCCTTAAAAGAAAAGATTGAAATTAACATTCTTTTTTCTCCAGCATGTTCATCTTTTGATGAATTTAAAAATTTTGAGGAAAGAGGAAAATATTTCAAAAAACATTTAAAGAGAATTCTTAAAAATGTTTAAGTTTTTATCTTTAAATAAAAAAAATAATCCTGATCTCTTAATATTTTTACCAATAATCTTTTTAATAATTATAGGAATATTTGGAATTTTTAGTATATCTATGAGAATAGATGGAAAATATGATTTTCTTATAAAAAAACATCTAATTTTTTGCTTTGTTGGTATCATAATGATTATTTATTTTTCAAAAATATCAATCAAAAATTTAATTTTTTCATCTATAATCTTGTTTACTATTTCCTTTATTTTATCAATAGCAACAATTTTTTTCTTTCCTGAAACAAAAGGTGCAAGCCGATGGATAAAATTATTTAATTTTTCTCTTCAACCTACAGAAATTTTAAAACCATCTTTTGTAATTTTAAGTTCTTTATTACTTGGAAGATATAATAATAAAAGGGATTTTTCTTTTCTATTGAATATAATACTTTTTGGTTTGATTTCTCTAATTCTTTTAAGCCAACCAGATTTTGGAATGTTTATTTTATTTTTTTCTGTGTGGATTTTACAAGTATTAAATTCCAATCTAGAAAAAAAAATAATTTTTCCAATTTTGGGTCTATTTTTTTTAACTTTTATACTGAGTTATTTATTCATTGACCATGTTAAGTTTAGAATTGATAATTTTTTATTTCCAAATATTGGTGATAATTATCAAATAACAAAATCTTTAGAATCATTTGCAAATGGTGGGCTGTTTGGACAAGGAATTGGGAACGGAACAGTTTCTAAAAACTTACCAGATGCCCATTCTGACTTTATATATGCTCTTATTGGAGAGGAATTTGGTTTTATAACAGCCTTTTCTATATTAATTTTTTATATTATTATATATATTAGAATATATTTTGTATCAAAAATAACTAAGAACCTTTTTATTCTTAACTCTTTAACAGGATTAGGGAATATTTTAATCTTTCAAACTATAATCAATATTTCATCTAGTTTAAATTTATTACCTACAAAAGGGATGACCCTACCTTTTATTTCTTACGGAGGATCTTCTATAATTTCAAGTTCATTAGTAGTTGGTTTTATATTAACCTTGATTAAAAATGCAAAAAATCAATAACAAAGTTTTTCTTGTAGCAGGGGGTACAGGCGGGCATCTGTTTCCTGCAGTTGCTATTGCTCAAAGAGATAAAACAAAAGAATATATTTTTTTAATTGATTCAAGAGTAGAAAAAATTATCCAAAAATTTAATTTTAAATATTTTCTTATATCCTCTTCTAGATTAGAAAAAAATTTTTTAAAAATACCATTTTTTTTATTTAAAATACTGACCGGTTTCTTACAATCAATATCCTTAATCTATAAGTTTAAACCAACATTAATTGTTGGTTTTGGAGGATATACTTCAATTCCGACTATCCTAGCAGCTAAATTCTTTAATATAAAAACACTTATTCATGAGCAAAATGCTCTAATGGGAAGAACCAATAGAATTTTATCAAAACTATGTTATGCAACAGCTATTAGTTTTAAAACAACACAATTTGCAAAAATAAATTCATATTTTACTGGAATTCCTGTAAGACCTTTCAAAAAAAAAAAAGTTAAAAAAAATAAAAAAAAAATTCTTGTTGTCGGAGGAAGTCAAGGAGCCAAAATATTTTCTAAAATTATACCCAAAATACTTTTACAAATACCCCAAAATATTAAAAAAAAAATAATTATTATTCAACAAGTAAGGCTTGAAGACAAAAAAAGTTTACATTTAAAATACAAAAGAATGAAAGTTGATTTTGTTTTAGAAAGTTTTTTTACAGATCTGCAAAATCAAATTTACAATTCAGACCTTGTTTTTGCTAGATGCGGCTCATCTACCTTAGCTGAAATTAATGATTGTAGCAAAAGTTCTTTTTTATTTCCACTTCCCAATTCAATGGATAATCACCAGTACATGAATGCATTAGAATTTAAAAAATATAATGACTGTGAAATTTTTGATGAAACAAATATAGATTACTCAGACATTTCAAATAAATTAGAAAAGGAAATAAAAAAATCAAAAAAAAGAATTATAAAAATAAAAAGAGAAAAAAAAATATCCTTAATTGACCTTATCAATGATATTATAAAAAGATCTGATGTTTAACAAAAAAAAAAATATACATTTTATAGGTATTGGTGGTATTGGGATGAGCGCAATAGCTGCTATTCTCTCAGAAAAAGGATTCAAAGTTTCTGGAAGTGATTTATCTGAAAATTATATTATTAAAAAACTCAAAAAAAAAAATATAATTGTTTTTTTAAATCATTCAAAAGATAACCTAAAAAATGTGGATATTGTTGTACACTCTTCAGCTATAAAAAAAAATAATATTGAACTACAATTTGCAAAAAAAAATAAAATACCAGTCTATTCAAGAGCAATGATTTTAGCTGACGTAATGAGACTTAAATCGTCAATTACAGTTTCTGGTTCGCATGGAAAAACTACGACTACCTCGCTAATAGCTTCAATTTTAGAATCATCAAACTACGACCCTACAATTATAAATGGTGGAATTATTAATGGTCTTGATCTTAATGCAAAACTTGGTAAAGGAAACTGGATAATTGCAGAAGCTGATGAATCTGATGGGTCTTTTGTTTTTCTTCCATCAACTATTGGAATAATTAATAACATTGACTTAGAACATACAGATTATTATCGAGATTTAGAACATATAAAAAAATCATTTATACGTTATGCTAAAAATATACCTTTTTTTGGTTTACTTTTTTTATGTATTGATGACAAGAATGTTGTTGACATAATTGAGGAATTATCATCTCAAAAAATTATTTCATACGGTCTTGACCCTTCAGCAAATTTTTCAGCCTCAAATATAAAAACAATGGTAAAGAAAAAGAAATTTTTTACTTCATTTGATTTAATTGAAAATATTCACAAAAAAAAAATTATTAAAGATTTTAAATTACCTTTGATTGGTAAACATAATGTTCAGAATTGTTTGGCTGCTATTAGTTTAACAAGAAGTTTGGATATTTCTTATAAAGATATAAAAAGGTCTATTAGTCTTTTTCAAGGTGTAAAAAGAAGATTCACTATTTTAGCAGATAAAAATAATAATTTAGTGATTGATGATTATGCTCATCACCCGAGTGAGATAAAAGCTACCTTGGAGTCATTAAAACTTATTTCAAAGAAAAAAATAATTACAGTTATTGAACCACATAGATTTTCAAGGCTCGAATGTCATCTTAACGATTTTATTGACAGCCTAAGTAAATCCGACTCTATATTTATTTTACCTGTATACAGTGCAGGTGAAAAAGATATAAAAAAAATTGATAGTTTAATATTTAGTAAACTTCTTTCTAAAAAATTTAAAAATAAGTTCATTTCGTTAGTAAAAAACGAAATAATTTTTTTTAAAACCTTAAAAAAAATTATTTCTCCTGGTGATAATATAATTTTTTTAGGTGCAGGTAAAAGTGCCGTAGTAGCAGAGAGATTTTGTAAATATTCAGGGCTTGATTAATGACAAGTTTTTTTAAAGATTTAAAAAATTTAAAATTTAATTATAAACTAGGAAAAAAAACATGGTTCGGATCAGGTGGTAACTCTACTTTTTTTATAGAAATAAATTCAGTAGCTAGTCTTCAAAAACTTCTTAAGTTTGTTCCATATTTTGTACCAATTTTCGTTTTAGGAGCTGGGTCCAATATAATTGTAAGAGACGGTGGCTTTAATGGATTAACTATTAAGCTATCAGGAATTTTAAAAAAAATTAATTATAATAAAAGCAAAAGAATACTTACAATTGGTGGAGGAGTAAAAGATTCAACAATTTCAAAATTTTGCGAACAAAATTCAATTACTGACTTTGAGTTTTTAAGAGGTATTCCAGGAACTTTAGGTGGCAATATTAAAATGAATGCCGGGTGTTATGGAAAAACAATCAGCGACAACTTAATAAATTTTAACGTCATAAGTAGAAATGGAAAAGTAAGCAACTTAAAAAAGGAAAAAATAAAATTTTCTTACAGAAAAACTTCATTGGATAATGATTTAATTATTACTAGTGCAAATTTTAAGGTAAAACTTTTCACAAAAAAGGAAATTTCTGATAAAATGAAAAAAATTATAAAAGAAAGATCGTCTTCTCAACCAGTTAATTACAGGACTGGTGGAAGTACATTTAAAAATCCTCCCCACCAATCTGCATGGAAATTAATAGACAAAATAAATTACAGAGGTAAAAGTATTGGAGATGCATCTGTTTCAGAAAAACACGCAAACTTTCTCATAAATAATAATTATGCAAAATCAATAGATCTTGAAATTCTTGGAGAGGAGATTAGGGAAAAAGTAAAAAAAAAATATAATATTAATTTAGATTGGGAATTATTAAGAATTGGTAAATTTAAAAAAATATAAAAAAGTTGTAATTTTAGGTGGGGGGATTTCTGATGAAAAAAAAATTTCCAATCTAACAGCAAAGGAAGTTTTCAATACTCTAAAAAAAGATTACGACGTAACTTTAATTAATGTAACTAATGACTGCAAAAAATTAATAGAAAACTTATTAAAAAATAAACCTAATGTAGTTTTTAATTGCTTGCATGGATTTTTTGGTGAAGACGGACAAATTCAATCTATTCTAAATTATCTAAATCTTAAATATACTCATTCGGGAGTAATGACATCATCAATTTTAATGAATAAAGAAATATCAAAAAAAATTTTTTCTAGTTTTGGAGTTAATTCTCCAAAATCATTAACATTAGAAAAAATAAAACAAGAAAAGTTTGAAAATCCTATAATAGCAAAACCTGTAAATGGTGGTTCAAGTAATGGTTTATTAAAAATTAAAGACAAAATGGCATTAAATTCTTTTGTAGAAGAAAATAAAAAGAATATAGACAGTTACTTATTTGAAGAATTTATTAAAGGAAGAGAAATTACTGTTGGCGTCCTAAATAATAAGGTTTGTGGGATAATGGAAATTGTTTTTGATTCTGAACTTTATGACTATAACAATAAATATATTAAAATTGCTGAACATTTAATAAATCCTAATATACCCTCACATATAAGGGATAAATTACACGATATTTCTATTAATGTACACAAAGGAACTAATTGTAACTGCATCAGTAGATTTGATTTTAGATATGATGAGGAACAAGATGATGTTTTTTTGTTAGAGGTTAATACACAACCTGGACTTACAAAAAATTCGTTATTACCAGAGATGGCAAAAAAGGATGGAGTGAGCTTTTTTGAACTTTGTGAAATTCTTATTAAAAATTCTATATGCGAAAATTTTTAACTTTATCATTATCATTTATTCTAATTTTTTTCCTCTACAGTAATTTTTCTAATTTTAGCGATTTTAAAAAAAAAATACAAAAAAAAGTTCATAGAATTGTAATTCATGGTTTGGATAATCTTAATGAAAATATGATTTTAAGAAAAATTAGTTTAAAAGAGGATCAGAGTTTTTGGGACTTTAATCCAAAAGAACTTAAAAAAGATCTACAAAAAATTAAAGGAATTAAAAACTTCTCATTTAAAATGAAAAGTGACGGCGTTCTTGATATTTTTATAACTGAAGAGGAACCATTCATGATTTGGAGGTTTTCAAATAAAATAAAATATCTTAACGAAAAAGGAGAGATATTAGATTTTGATAAAAAAGAATTTAAAAATTTAATAATACTTGAAGGAGAATTAGAAAAAAAAGCACTTACAAAGTTTAATGAAATTTTAAATCGTCATAATGAGCTAAAAAAAAATATTCAAAAGGTTTACTTTACTAAAAATATTGGATGGAAGGTTTTTTTTAAGGATAAATCTTGTCTCTATCTTCCTGATAAAAAAATTGATAAGGTTATAAGTGTATATAAAAAAATTAAAGATTCTTTATTTAACAAGAATTTTAAATATTTTGACATGCGTATTCTTGAGAGAGTTTACCTAAACAAAGAAAATAAATGTTTAACTTCCTAAAAAATCATAAAAAAATTATTGTTTTTGATATTGGTTCACAAAAGATTGGAGCTATTTGTTTTAAAATATCAAACAATAGACCAATGATAATTGATATGGAATATCAAAAAAATAAACAGGATGAAAATAAATCTCACTCATTATCAGATAATATAAGAAAAATTTATAAGAAAATATCAAATAATAAAGACAAATATTTGATCTATTGTAATATTACTGATCCAAGAGCGATTTACAAAAAAAATAAATCTGAAATAAGAACAGGTAAGCTTGGTATTTCAAAAAAAGATGTCAGAAAAATTTTCCAAAAATGTGTTTTTGAATCAAAAATGAGTGGAAAAAAACTTTTACACTCTTACCCACTTAATTTTATAATTGATAATAAAAGTATTACTGACGAACCACTTAAAAAAAATTGTGAAAATTTCGGTATTACTTGTTTTAATCTTTTTGTAGATAAAAATGTTGTTAATGACTTAAATCTTAATTTTGAAAAAAATAATTTAAGCGTAAAAAATTATTTTGATTCAGGTATTTCTTCTTCATTAGCATTTCTCACAGAACAAGAAAAAAATGATGGTGTCTTAAATATAGATATTGGTGCTAAAACAAGTAAAGTTGTTGCATATATTGATAAAAAAATTGTTTTTGCTAAAAATCTTAGAATAGCTGGTGATGACGTTACTTCTGATATTTCTCAAGGGCTTCAGATAACATTAGATTCATCAGAGCGTGCAAAAATAATTAATGGTACTTTAAATCCACCTTTTAATGAAAAAATTGAGATTGGTCTTGATTCAAAAA
>Ga0255759_10003228_pt1 | contig 14362 bp, 12 predicted proteins | sample 101ome_20_FD_179959 | JGI IMG/M metagenome (GOLD analysis project Ga0255759, IMG submission 179959) | Coastal salt marsh microbial communities from the Groves Creek Marsh, Skidaway Island, Georgia - 101404AT metaG (version 2) | ecosystem: Environmental > Aquatic > Marine > Intertidal zone >...
AGTTATGGCCATTTTGGCCGTGAAGATTTAAATTTAAACTGGGAAAACGTTGATAAAATTGATTTAATTAAAAAGAATTTAAGCAACGCTCAAACACTAAAAACATAATCTATAGTTCCTCAAAATGAGGATAAAATGAAACAATTTCAAACAGAATTAGATATCGCAACAATTGATTTCAAACATGATTTGAAAGCAGAGTTAAACGCTTATTTTAACGCCGTTAATGCATCTGTTGTAATTTTAGACATGGCAACACATGGTCTTATCTCTTACTACGGTCATAAATTATTTAAAGAAAGCAACCAAGCAATGACGTTAGTTTGTGAAAATCCCATATCATTTAATACGTTAATTCAAGCGCCTTCTGATCTTTATACCTACCCTCCAACCCAAGATTTTATAGAAAAAACAGCATCATTTATTACAAAACGATTCAATAGCCACATTGGTATTGCAATCGCAGAAATTAATGATATTGAAGAAAATAATAGCAAACTATTTATTGGCTATTCATTCTATAACAATTCTTGCAATCGTATTATAGAATGTAGTGCATCAGAAGAAATACGTTATAATCAAATTATCAACGGAGTATTCGGTTATTTAAAAATGTTATTTATAAAATACCCTATCATTAACAAAAGGAGTTAACATGGAAGAAAATAAAACAAAAGCTTTAGAACTCGCATTATCTCAAATTGAAAAGGCGCATGGAAAAGGTTCTATTATGAAACTTGGGGATAATCCAATCAATGAAATTGAAACAATTTCATCAGGAGCCTTGTCTCTAGATTTTGCTTTAGGAATCGGAGGGTACCCAAAAGGAAGAATTATAGAAATTTATGGACCTGAATCTTCAGGAAAATCTACATTATCCCTTCATGCAGTAGCAGAAGCTCAAAAAACAGGTGGAACATGTGCTTACATTGATACAGAACATGCCCTTAATTCTAATTATGCAGAAAATTTAGGTGTTAAATTAGATAGCCTGTTATTATCTCAACCTGATTATGGTGAACAAGCACTAGAAATTGCTGAAACATTAGTAAGATCTGGAGCAATCGATTTAATCGTGATTGATTCTGTTGCAGCACTTGTACCAAAATCTGAGATAGAAGGCGATATGGGTGATGCACAAATGGGAATGCAAGCTCGACTAATGTCTCAAGCATTAAGAAAATTAACAGCAATAGTAAATAAATCAAATTGTGTAGTTATTTTTGTTAATCAAATTCGTGAAAAATTAGGTGTCATGTTTGGAAATCCAGAAACTACGCCAGGAGGAAGAGCTCTAAAATTTTATTCATCTGTTCGAATTGATATTAGACGGATAGAGACTCTAAAGAAAGGCGTTGATATCTACGGAATTATCTCAAAAGTAAAAATTGTAAAGAATAAAGTTGCCCCTCCATTTCGATTTACTGAACTAGAAATAAGATTTGGCAAAGGTATTTCTTATGAAGCAGACTTGATTGATCTAGCAGCTGAATTTGATATTATCGAAAAAAGTGGAACTTGGTTTTCATACGAAGGTGCTCGCATGGGACAAGGAAAAGACAATGCAAAAAAATACTTAATTGATAACCCAGAAATAGCAAAAGAAATTGAGAAAAAAGTAAAAGATAAAGTAAATAACACTTCAGATAAATCAGAAAATTCCCCTGAAGAAAAAGCAAAGGAGATAGTAAAAAAATGAACCCGTTAATTCTATCATCCTCTATAGGGATATTTATAGTATGCTCGGGAATAGCTCTTTATTTTTTTAAAAAAGCAGCTACCGATGTAAAACTAAAAAAAGCAAGTACAGAAGCAAAAGAATTAATTACAAAAACAAAAAGGCAAGCAGATCGAATCATCAACGATGCCCAACACGAAAGTAAACGCTATAAATCAAAATTAATTCAGGAAGCTGAAAATGAAATTAAAGCACGCCATAAAACAATTGGCGAACATGAAAAAAGAATTCATGAAAAAGAAAATCAACTTTCAGAAAAAAAACATTATCTAGAAAAAGAAATTGATAAATATAAAACACTTCAAGATAAAGAAAGTACCCTAATAAGCCAACTTGCAAAAGAACTTGAAACGGTTGCAGGTATGAAACGAGAAGATGCTGAAAAGAGATTAATGGAAACTGTTGAAAAAGAAACACGTCAACGTGTAGGTAAAACCATTAAGAGTATCGAAGAGCAAGGAAAGAAAGCTGCATCTCGCCGAGCCATCGAAATTATTACCGATGCAATTCAACGAACTGCCGTAGATCATGTTGCAAGTATCACAACAAGTACACTCCAACTACCTGATGAAGATATGAAAGGAAGGGTTATTGGAAAAGAAGGACGAAATATTCGAACTTTTGAAATGATTTCGGGGGTTGATGTAATTATTGACGATACCCCTGGAACGGTAATTTTATCTGCTTTCGATCCTATCCGAAGAGAAACTGCAAAGATTACAATGAAAAAACTATTAGAAGATGGCCGTATCCACCCTAGCAGAATTGAAGAAGAATACGAAAAATCAAAAAAAGAATTAAAAGAACTAATTATTGAGCATGGAGAAAAAGCGGCTGATGAACTTGGACTTGATTTCCATCCAAAAATCATCGAATTAATGGGTAAGCTTTACTACAGAAGTAGTTATGGGCAAAATATTTTATACCATTCATTAGAAGCAGCTCATATTGCAGGAATTATGGCTGCACAATTAGGCGTTAATGTAAAATTAGCAAAACGTGGTGCAATGCTTCATGATATTGGAAAAGCACTTGATTTTGAACGTGAGGGATCTCACACAACGTTAGGAAAAGAAGTCTGTGCGCAATATGGTGAATCTGATGAAATATTAAACTGTATTATGGCTCACCATGAAGAGGAACCGCCAGAGACTATTGAAGCTATTTTAGTAATGGTTGCAGATGCGATGTCTTCTGTCCGCCCTGGAGCACGAAGAGAGTCTATCGAAACCTATGTCAAACGATTAGAAAAATTAGAAATGACAGCCATGGCATTTGATGGCGTAACTAAAGCCTATGCTATACAAGCAGGTCGTGAAATTCGTGTTATTGTTAATCCTGATAATATCAATGATGAAAGCACCTACAAATTAGCTCAAGATATTGCTAAAAAAGTAGAAGAGCAAGTTGATTATCCTGGAGAAGTTAAAGTAGCGGTAGTTCGAGAAACTCGTTCGGAATTTTTTGCAAAATAAAAATCCCATACTACAATAATAAGTAATATGCTTAGCACAAAAGATCTAAATAAAAGTTATTCAAAACGAAAAGTAGTAAACAACATCTCCTTGGAAATGCACCAAGGAGAAATTGTTGGTTTATTAGGCCCTAATGGTGCAGGGAAAACAACAACCTTTTATATGATAACGGGGCTAGTGAAACCTGATTCTGGAAAAATATTTTTTAACAATACAGATATTACTACAATACCAATGTTCAAAAGATCTCGCTTAGGCCTAGGGTATCTCCCACAAGAATCATCTATTTTTAAAAAATTAACCGTTGAAGAAAATATTTATATATTATGGGAACTCCTTAATATAATTCCAAAACATGACTATGATAAACGCCTCAAAGAATTATTAGGGGAAATGGGAATTTTAAATCTTCGACATTCTAAAGGCATTGAACTTTCTGGTGGAGAAAAAAGACGTGTTGAAATTGTAAGAACCTTATCAACAAATCCAGATTTTATTCTATTAGATGAACCCTTTGCTGGGATTGATCCTATTGCAGTTCATGAAATTCAAACCATTATCGAATCTTTAAAAGAACGTAATCTTGGCGTTGTTATAACAGATCATAATGTTAGAGAAACATTAAAAATTACAGATCGCGCTTATATAATTCATAAGGGTGAACTTATGCTTTCTGGAAAACCAGAAGAAATTGTTAAAGATCCAATTGCAAAAAAATTCTATCTTGGTGACGATTTCAGTTTATGAAGTTAATTGACCGCTATATCATCAATGAGCTTTTAACCCCATTTTTAAGTGGAATTTTAGCATTTACTATTATCCTGCTTGGAAGTACTGTTTTATTTGATTTAATTGGAAGTGCTGTAAAATATGGGATTCCTTTTACAACTGTATTTTTTATAATTATTTTAAAGTTACCCTTAGTCATAGGAATTGCCATTCCTATGTCAACACTATTTGCTACGATTTCGGTATTTGGACGATTAGGTAATGATCTAGAAATTCTTGCCTTACGTGCCAATGGAATTAGTATTGCAAGATTATTAATCCCTGTTTTTTTTGTAGGCTTATTTATTAGCCTTACTAGTTTATTTTTTTCTGAAAAAATTATTCCCTCATCATCATCTATGGCAAAAAATTTAATCTTAAGCCACAAACACAATAACCAACCAAAAGTTCAAAACAATATAAATATTACTGAATATAAAAACAATCTTCCCTATCGAATTATTAATATTGGTGAAAAGGAAGGCCTGAATTTTAAAAATATTACAATTGCAGAATATGAAGATGGAAATTTAGAACGACTTATTCGATCTAAAAAAGGAAAATGGATTCAAAAGGGTGGTTGGATATTTTTTGATGGAATTATGCATATTTTTCAATCTTCAAATAAAGATAAAATTTCAATTATCAAATTCAAAAAAGAATATATAAATAGTGCAATAAACCCAATTGATATTGAGAACCGTAATAAAGCAACCGAAGAAATGAATCAAAAAGAATTAAAAGAAAAAATTGACTTTTTAATTAAAACGGGTGAAGACCCAATCAAATTAATTATGGATTTACATATGAAAAACGCCATAGCATTTTCTTCTTTAATATATTGTTTTTTGGGGGCATCCATGGGATTAAAACCACATCGAAGTTCATCCGCTATGGGAATTGGATTAAGTTTAATTGTTATTTTTATATATATTATTTTAATGGCAATAGGAAGTGCTTTAGGATTATCTAAAACTATCCCTCCGATAATAGCAGCATGGTTCCCAAACATAATTATTGGAAGTGTAAGTATATATCTAGTTAAAAGATTAGCATCAAATTAATTAAAAAATTATTATATCCATATCTAGACAAGATAGTCATCTACGGTATAATTACAACTTATCATTTTCTATAAAAAAAAATATAGGAATTAAGGAGACTTTTTTATGATTAATATATTACCTTTATTTTGGTGGTTGGCACCACTCTCAGCCATAATTGCATTGGCAACTGCATTTTCTTTCTTTAGAAAATTACTTGGTGTTTCAGAAGGAAACACAACAATGATTGAAATTGCCGGTTATGTTAAAGAAGGAGCTATGGCTTATCTTAAACAACAATATAAAGTTGTTGCCATTGTATTTGGGATTATCTTTGTTTTACTTTCACTAATGGCATTCACTGGCGTACAAAGTGTATTTGTTCCATTTGTATTTTTAAGTGGTGGATTATGGTCTGCTGTATCGGGTTATTTAGGTATGAAAACTGCAACAAACGCTTCTGCAAGAACTGCAGCAGCATGTCAAACATCCTTAAATAAAGGTTTAACGGTATCATTTCGTGGTGGAGCTATCATGGGATTGGTAGTTGTTGGATTTGGCTTGCTCGATATTTCAATTTGGTTTCTAGTATTAAATATTTTATATGATAAAAACATATTCAACTTGGCGTTACCAATCGTTCAGAAGTTAGGATTTATTGATGTAAATGCTGCGATAATTTCATCTACAGCTTTCCAAAAAGCAAAATTAGTAGCTATATCAAATACCATGCTTACATATGCCATGGGTGCTTCTGTAATGGCCCTATTTGCTCGTGTTGGTGGTGGTATTTTTACTAAAGCAGCAGATGTAGGAGCAGATTTAGTAGGAAAAGTTGAAGCTGGTATCCCTGAGGATAGCCCAAGAAATCCAGCAACAATTGCAGATAACGTTGGAGATAATGTTGGTGACGTCGCTGGCATGGGTGCCGATTTATACGAATCATATTGTGGATCAATTTTAGCGGCAACTGCACTTGGTGCATCTATTGCTGCAAATTCTACATCAATGGGAATTGAAAATATAATTACGCCTATGGTTGTAGCAGGACTAGGTATTATTTGCTCACTTGTTGGAATTTTCTTTATACGTACAAAAGAAGGCGCTTCTCAAAAACAATTATTACATTCTCTATTACTAGGAACGAGTTTATCAGCAATCTTGGTATTAGGGTCTATTGCAGTTCTTGCAATAACTGGAATAATTACATGGGGATTATTTGGTAGTGTAACGGTTGGTTTATTTGCAGGATTTATTATTGGACAAGCAACGGAATACTATACGTCTGATACCTTTGGACCAACACAACGAATTTCTGAATCATGTAAAGAAGGTGCCGCTACAAACATTTTAAGTGGTATTTCTACAGGAATGGTTTCAACAGGTATACCTGTAATTACTATTGTAATTGGAATTATTTTATCATTTGCATTCACAGGTGGATTTAATGATATTACGAAAGGAATTTATGGTATCGCATTTGCTGCAATTGGAATGTTATCAACTTTAGGAATACAGTTAGCAACTGATGCCTTCGGACCAATCGCTGACAACGCGGGTGGAAATGCTGAAATGGCTGGACTTCCTTCTGAAGTTCGCGCTCGTACAGATGCTCTTGATTCTTTAGGTAATACTACAGCAGCAACGGGTAAAGGATTTGCAATAGGATCTGCAGCTCTTACAGCGTTAGCGTTAATCGCTGCATATTTAGACACTATTAAACAATGGCTTGCAAATATCGCTGGTGATGGAATTCATTATATTGGAACTATTGGATTTACAAATGGCCAAACTACTGCATCAAACATTTTTTCAATTGATACATTAACTATTGAGCAATTAGTAAACTTATTTCAAATTAATATTATTAACCCGAAGTTTTTATGCGGTATTTTCATTGGTGCAATGGCAACATTTGTATTCTGTGCATTAACTATTTCTGCTGTAAGTAAAGCAGCCGCCTCTATGGTAAATGAAGTTCGAAGACAATTTAGAGAAATCAAAGGGATCTTAGAAGGAACGGCAAAACCTGATTATGCTCAATGTGTAAGCATTTCTACTACAGGTTCATTAAAAGCAATGATCCTTCCATCAACCTTAGCTATTTCTATACCAATTATTGTTGGATTAATATTTCATATTCCTGGTGTTTTAGGTTTATTAACGGGAACGTTAACTACCGGCTTTTCTCTAGCTATTATGCTTAATAATGCAGGTGGTGCTTGGGATAATGCAAAAAAATATATTGAAGCAGGTCATGGCGGTGGAAAAGGATCTGATTCACATAAAGCTGCTGTTATCGGTGATACTGTAGGTGATCCATTCAAAGACACTTCAGGACCATCTCTTAATATTCTTATTAAGTTAATGACCATTGTATCTATTGTATTTGCAGGAGTTATTCTTAAATACGGTTTATACTTCTAACAAAAAGTCATTTATTTATAGATCAAAAAAGGCCTTTTTTTAAAAAGGCCTTTTTTTTTGCGACAGCCATTACCACTTACATTAAATAGTATACATAAAACCATTACTTAAAATAGTTATTACCACACTAGTTACATCCACTAAATTTTGATAGAATTTTAAAATATTTAATGGACATACAAAAAGGAACCATATGAGTAAAAAATCAAATTCTAACAACGCTCCAAATAACAACGACATTACAATTAATTACGACCCATTGCCATCGTCTAAAAAAGTATATGTTTCTGGCAATTTATATCCAGATATACGCGTGCCTTTTAGAGAAATATCACTTTCTGATACCCATACAGACACAAGAAATGAAAAAAATCCTCCCATTAATGTTTACGACTGTTCAGGAATCTATACCGATCCAGAATTTACAAAAAATATTGAACAAGGACTTCCTCAAATACGAAAAGCATGGATTGATGAAAGAAATGATACTAAACAATTAGCTTCTGCAAGCTCTATTTATTACCATACAAGAAATCTGACAAAGAACACCACGCCATTTCCAAATCGTAGAAATCCTTTAAAAGCAAAAGAATCATCGAATGTATCTCAAATGCATTATGCAAAAAAAGGCATTATTACAGCAGAAATGGAATATGTTGCGATTAGAGAAAATTGTAGTCCAGAATTTGTAAGAGACGAAATTGCTCGAGGTAGGGCTATTATTCCTGCAAATATCAATCATACGGAATTAGAACCCATGATTATTGGACGAAACTTTAAAGTTAAAATTAATGCTAATATCGGAAATTCTGCTATTACCTCAAGTATCATGGAAGAAGTAGAAAAAATGACCTGGTCCATCCGCTGGGGTGGTGATACGGTCATGGATTTATCTACAGGACAAAACATTCATGAAACACGTGAATGGATTATTCGCAATTCCCCTGTTCCTATAGGAACTGTACCTATCTATCAGGCCTTAGAAAAGGTTAAAGGCATTGCCGAAGATCTTACATGGGAACTTTACAGAGATACACTTATCGAACAAGCAGAACAAGGTGTGGATTATTTTACAATTCACGCAGGTGTCCGTTTAGGATATATCCATTTAACCCAAAATCGTTTAACTGGGATTGTATCTCGTGGTGGTGCGATTATGGCTAAATGGTGTATGACCCATCATAAAGAAAACTTTTTATATACTCACTTTGAAGAAATTTGTGAAATCATGAAAGCCTACGATGTTAGTTTCAGCCTTGGTGATGGATTACGTCCAGGATCGATTTATGATGCCAATGATGAAGCACAATTTTCTGAATTAAAAACGCTAGGTGAACTTACAAAAATAGCCTGGCAACATGATATTCAGACTATGATTGAAGGTCCTGGACATGTTCCGATGAACTTAATTAAAGAAAATATGGATAAACAACTGGATATTTGTCTAGAAGCACCATTTTATACTTTAGGGCCCCTTACAACAGATATTGCCCCTGGATACGATCATATAACTAGTGCTATTGGAGCTGCACAAATTGGCTGGTATGGAACTGCAATGCTTTGCTATGTTACCCCCAAAGAACATTTAGGTCTTCCAAATAAACATGATGTAAAAGAAGGTATTATTGCATATAAAATTGCTGCTCACGCTGCAGACCTAGCGAAAGGACACCCACAAGCACAAGATCGCGATAATGCATTATCCAAAGCACGTTTTGAATTTCGTTGGGAAGATCAATTTAACTTAAGTTTAGATCCTGACACTGCCAGAAAATATCATGATGAAACACTCCCTGCGGAAGGGGCAAAAGTAGCTCATTTTTGTTCGATGTGTGGTCCTAAATTTTGTTCTATGAAAATTTCTCAAGATGTTAGAGAATTTTCAAAAAACAATCCGATACCTTCAAAATCATCATAAAAATTCATTATGAATTTTTTATAAAATACGGTAGTATAAAAAAACATGAATGATCACCAAATAACTATAGATAATACGACTGAACTTATTCTTACTAATGAAGAATATTTAGAGCCACTTCAATTCTCTGAGCCTGTTACAGAGTATAACGAGCCCCTATTTAACTTCTAAAGCGCCCCTATTTTTTCCCCTTAATTTCAAACAAAACTTCATTTCGTTTTAAAAATGGCGGTACATATGGAGCATTGTAAAAAGCATATGTAGGCTGATCGATATATTCAAATTCATTTTTTTCTAAATATTCTCGTAATTTTTTTTCATTCTTAGCCAAATTTTTTGCTGAATTAAATCCTGAAAAACGAATTGCAGCTAAATTTACCTGAGTATTTTCAATTAGTGTAATTCGAGGATCTTCTGGTGTGGGCACATCGCTCATCGACATAGCTGCAGGCATATAAAAACGCACTGCCCAGCCATCATTATCATGCTTATTTTGAGAAACAGGAGCCGTCATAGCAATAGATAATTGATCATCATTACGTCCTTGAATAAAACGAAATAAAATTCGAAACGCATCACTAGCAGCCTCATTGCGATTACCAAAAGTAACCACTTCTGCACTTACTATCCTTTGATAACTTCGAATTTCAATCGCGCCTTCTTTTTGGATAACACTATAAGGTCGTTGTTCAATTGCCATCGTAGTTATAGAAAACCATAGCAATGCAAAAAATACAAATAAACTATATTTCATAAAAGCCTCTTAATTTATAATAGTGCCCTAGTTTTAGCATAATTCAAACGTTTCGAGAACGATACTGTAATTTAAAGATAAATCAATTTATAATATAAAAATTATGTTTCAAGTAAAAACGTCAACGATATTAAAATCGTGTTTAATTTTATTTATTGGTATCTGTATTGGCCATATTACCAGCATGATAATAACATTTGAATTAAGTGACATAGAAAAAAAAGCATCTCTTTTAAAAAACATCTTTTATTTTGGATCTGAAAAAAATCTAACTGCGCTATATTCTTCAGCATTATTTATACTTTTAGGATGTTATTTTCGTGCTATTGCTACTGTAGTCTCTACTAACAAAACCTATTGGAAAGCAATTAGCTACCTTGCTGTTTTTCTAGCCTGTGATGAATGGTTTGCAATTCATGATGCTGTACTAAATATTTATGGAATGGGCCCCTTAGGGATTCCTGTTTGGGTTTGGGTTTATGGCTCATTAGCAGTCTTACTTTTAATCCGATCTATCCCTTTTTTAAAATCAATCCCTCCCATGTTAATGACTTATTTAATCGTTTCAGGAGCTATTTATATTGCAGGATCTGCCTTAATGGAAGCCGTTACATATTCATTCTCTGATAGCAACTCTTTATTAGAGAATATCGGATGGTTTTTTGAAGATGGTTTAGAAATGGGGGGTGTATTAGTAATGATTTTTGGTGCGACAACCTGGTTAACTTCTCAAAAAACGACTACCCTATCCTTTAAAAAAGCCCCTACACTAATTATTTTTGCTATTGTAATCATTGATTTAGTAATCTCACATACATCAATTATTAGTTAAGTTTGTTTTGTTAAGAACAGCACTTAAGTTTAGACTAACTCCAAGACCCCAAATTAGATCGCTCAAAACAAGTTCCAACCCCAAAACAAAAATATATAGACCAATGGCATTACCTAAATCCAGTTTCCCAAAAAGTCTACTAGAAAATAGCAAAACTTATGATATATATAACGAGTTATTTAAGCCTGAAACTTTTCTTCAAAACTTTAGGCAACCAGATAGTACTGGAACTACATACTACGGAAATTACGGTTTTAATATCTCTTGTTCAAGAATAAACGGAGGACAAGCAAAAGTAACAATAAATACAGATACAAAAATTGTTGCAAGAACAGTACCATTTGATGAAAACGATGATCAAAGCCATATTCACTTAATGTTTAATGTTATGCTAAAACAGCAAGTCCCTAATAATATTTTACAAACATTAGGTATCTTCTTACACGTTGATAAATTAAATACACATCCACTAACATTAACTACCATTCACCCCAAGTTAAAAACATATCATGATGTTAAAACCCTAGATATCCATCAGGTGTTCTCTCAATTAGAAACCGGATTAAATACTCTTCATGAAAATAGCGTAATTCATTCAGATATAAAACCCGATAATATCTTATTTTCTAAAGATAAAAAAACAGCATATATCTCTGATTTATCAATAGTTCCTACATGTATAAAATATCCTGTCACTATCGCTACACCCATATATTCTTGCTCAGCACAAATTAGAGCAGTTAAACAAGGCTTATACCCAAGTCAAGAAGAAAAAATTGCTTGGGATTACTATTCTTTAGCAATAACAATCTTAGATATGTATTATAAACAACAAGGCATTAATTTCGTTGATAAAATAAACGAAGATTACCGTAAACTACAACGATACAATAATTCAAGCATAGGATCTGTACCAGAAGCGCTATTAATCAACTATGTAACCAAAATTAAAGATGATACCTTAAAACAAAAGTTAATAAACTATCTATCAAACACTCATTGTTATTGTGGTTTAAATAAAACTATGTCAGAACCTATGGTATAGATATTTAAGTTTCTAACGAATCTTAAATATCTAAATACTACATTAAAACAAACGTTAATAAAACATCTATCAAACACACAGTGTTATCTTAATGTAAATATGGGCTTGCTACCAATCGCGTCTAATGGCATTCTTGATCCTAACTGATGTGGGGATCTAGAAATAAATGTTGAAGGCCTTGTAGAGACAGATGATAATTTAGATAAGGAGTTTAAAGCGTTGGTTGCAAATCATTATATCTTATAACCGTAATTCCAAGCATTCAACAGTACTGCTAGTTGATAATTCGCTTGATCTAACTGAACTAGCTGAACTAGCTAAATCACTTGAAGCACTTGAAGCAGTTGATAAACTTGGTAGATGCGATTCTCCAGGAGGTTTTCTCGAAGGATTTAGTTTTCCTGATCTGCTAGAATTGCCAAAACCTTCATTAGTGTCTTGATTGATTTTAGTCATATCTACTTTAATAGGTCCAATGTGAAGGGAACTAACGCTTGATACAGTGTTCACAGTTTTTCTTATTGCAAAAACCCCTTTTTCTAAATTTTCAACTTCTAATTCCTGCATATCTTGTTGAATAAAACAGAAGCTATTTAATACATTAGAAATATTTATATTCATAAAAAAACTCCATATATTTCATTGATTTTATTTAAATTATCGTTATTTTTTTTAAAAAGTTGCTTAAAAAACAACCACTTATTCAAAAACCATACAAAAAAATGATTCAACCCTATACGTTAAACAGTAAACCTATGCTAAACTATTTTCATAAAACCAATGGAAACAATACATACATTAGCTGAAGGCATGCAATTAATTCATAACGGGAATCACGTATTTACTGTTAGTAGACAATTAAGTGAAGCATTTAAATCTGGGGATCGATTACTATTTATTGAAGATCATAACGAACCAATTCATATTCCAATAGAAGCTACTGAGTTAGTTGCTAAAGAAATTAATTTAGCACAGGAAGGCTTTTACCATTTATCACAAGCAAGTGATGATAATATTGATATATTTTTTCAGGCTTTTGCTCGCAACTTAGCTGATGATGCCATTTGGAATACTATTAAAAAAATTAATGAAGACGATGTAAAAACAGCAGAACGCAATCAAAAATCAACAACGCGTTTAATTGCTGATGACACCTGTCGAAAAAACATGATTGAAGGGCTAAAACAATTTCAGAATCAACCAATAAACCGACATTCTACTATGAATACAGTAACCCATGAAACATGGTCTGTAGAATTATTAAAAAATCCTCTTGGTATTGTGGGCTTTGTATTTGAGGGACGTCCTAATGTAATCGCCGATGCTACAGGAGTTTTAAAAAGTGGGAATGCTGTTGTTTTTCGTGTTGGGCAAGATGCCTTAAATACAGCAAAAGCTATTATGGATTTTGCGTTATACCCTGCCTTAGATGAAGCATCCCTTTCTCGCAACTGTATTCGGTTATTAAATCATCCGAGTCGTGCAACTGCTTGGGCTTTATTTTCAAATAAAAAGCTCAATTTAGCTGTTGCTAGAGGAAGTGGGTTTGCTGTAAAAGTATTAGGCAGTATCGCAAATCAACATGGGGTTCCTGTAAGTTTACATGGTACTGGTGGTGCTTGGATGATGACCTCCAAATCAACAAATCTAGAACGATTACATGATGCGATTATTGGATCTTTAGATCGAAAAGTATGTAATACATTAAATACATTATGTATTCTAAAAGAAACAGCATCTAGCGTTATTCCAGTGGTAATTGAAGCCCTTGAAACGGCAGGAAAACTTTTAAATCAATCCCCAAAAATTCATGTAGAAACTCAAAGTCTTGATTACTTTACAAAAGAACAACGCGAGCAAACAATCTCCGTGTACCGTGCATCCGGAAATCAAACCGAAAAACAATACGAACCTATCCAAAAAGATTTCCTAGGAACTGAGTGGGAATGGGAAAAAACACCAGAAGTAACACTTGTTGTTGTTGAATCTGTCTCAGAAGCAATTCAATTATTTAATATGTACTCCCCACAATTTGTAGCAAGTTTTATCACCGAAGATGAAACCGAATTTAATACTTTCTTTAAAACTATAAATGCCCCCTTTGTTGGAAACGGAATGACTCGGTGGGTAGATGGCCAATATGCACTCTTAGCTCCCGAGTTAGGTTTATCTAACTGGGAAAGTGGCCGATTACTTGCACGATCGGCAATATTAAGTGGCGATTCTATCTATACTACTCGCTTAAAAATGATTCAAAAAGACTCTAAATTACGCCGTTAACTTGTAACTGAACTTAATACAGATACTGTTATAAATATAGATGAATACTGAGCAATAAGCCCGTTTAAATCAAGCTTGATAT
>Ga0255759_10003231_pt1 | contig 14358 bp, 9 predicted proteins | sample 101ome_20_FD_179959 | JGI IMG/M metagenome (GOLD analysis project Ga0255759, IMG submission 179959) | Coastal salt marsh microbial communities from the Groves Creek Marsh, Skidaway Island, Georgia - 101404AT metaG (version 2) | ecosystem: Environmental > Aquatic > Marine > Intertidal zone > Salt...
ACCTTGACTCATAATTTTTTATTTTGATGATTGTGCAACTTCGCTTGAAACTGCAAATAATTCTTGTTTAATATTTTTTCCTGCAGGATTACTTAATTCGTAATCTGCTTTAAATGTAACATTCATATACATTCCTTTAACACCTGATATAAATTCATGCCCAAATAAAACTTCGTCTTCACCTGCAGTTGTTGCTGCATTTTCGATTGTTGCAAAATATTTATTTTCTTTTTTAGTAAACATGTTAGGTAATATATCTTGTATTTCTAGATATATCGGATTATTTGGATCTGTGTTATCTTTTTTCCAACCAAAATTATATTGATAACTTTTTATATCAGCACCCGTGTCAGATGTAACGTTATTATCTAAATCAGTTGATATATTTATAGCTTCCCATCCAGATGTACCTTCGTAGCCTAATGTTTTAAAGTTTTTATTAACTGAAGCATCAGTATTTACTACTAATTGTATTTGTGAACTTACAGGGTCTTGACCATAAAATATATTATAGTTGGAATTTTTATAATGTTCATATACTTGACCTTGATGCAACGTATAAAATATACCATTCAATGTAAATGCACCTTGATGATAGTATGTATAAAAACTTGTCCAACCTCTTGATGATTCATCAAAACCAACCGTTGTATACGTTCCCCCCCATAATGTTAATATATATTGATCTTTAACATTATCATAACCACCAATCAAATTTGTATTGTTTTGTAGATTATCTTTAAAATAATCTCTCATACCATAATTTGATATTTCAGTTAATCCATCTCTTGTTAATCTTAATACAACACCACGTTTTTTATCTGTAAAGTATTTTCTATTACCTTTAACAGCAAAACTTTCAGGATTTTCACTTATACCATATTTGCCTAAATATGTTCTTACTTGACCAATAACAACATTTGATGCTGTTGATAACGGTTGTCCTTCAGCTGTAAATATAAAATCTTTATTTATACCAGCAGCATTTACTTTATCTTCTTGTAATATAATTAATTCTCTTTCTTCAGCATATAACTTTTGTATTGAACCATCTGTAATATCAACGGCTTTTGTTATATTATCACCAATTGAAAATTGATTAAGTTCATTAACAGCTGTTTTAGCGTTATATATACCAGAATATATCATTGCATTTTTTCTGTTAATAACACTATATTCATCATTAACTAAAAATGCTCTCACGCCTAAATCCATTTGAGTTTCATTAAATCCACCTTTTATTCTAGATTCTTCTATATGGTATCGTCTTGTCGCCGGAGTATTTGTAGTGGCATAGTCATGAGACTTTACAAATATAGAGTTAAAATAACCGATTTCTTTAATAGCTGCCATATTATTTTATTATTACATATTTTCTTAATTGTCTAAGGGCCAGTGTACCCACTACAATTGTTAGGTTGATTAAGTGTTTGTATTTTACCACCTGATACTTCAAAATGCACGCCTGTTTGGTCACCGCCTCCTCCAATAAGAGATGTTATAACAGCACCCGCATTAAATGCAGTAGTTAAAGCAGCATCTGTATATACCTCGTCATTATATTGTGGGGTTAATGATGTTGATGTATTTGACGTAGGTCTTTTAATATAAAAATCTTGTTTTGGTTGTGTATTACCATTTAGTTCATTATACCTAATACCACAAATATCAGTTGTTGCTCCATATAAATAATTACCCCAAAACCATCCGCCTATTGTAACATCACAACTATCAGGCTGAGATGTAGCATTTCCATCATCAGTAACAGTCATTGTAATTCTATACACTTTTCCAACTTCGCTTGCTGGAAAAATATGATTATTAACTGAAACAACCCCTGTGCTTCCATTTACTGAAAACTTAGCTGTTTGAGTAGAGCTACTATCTTCATCATTACCTCCTGGGTCATATGTTACACCTGTTATTTGATATGCATTTGTTTTTGTAAATATATTATCTTGATCAGTATCTGCGCTACCATTAACAGTGGTACTTAAAGGTGAAAATACTGCAGCTGTTGATTGAAAATGTACTAAATTAGCTGTAGCTGGTAAAACTAATGTTGGATCAGTATTATTTAATGTTATTGTAAAATCTTGATATATTGCAGGGTTACCGCTACTTAAAACTTTTACTCTTACTGTATATGTATGTCCAGAAGCTCCCCAATAAAATTCATTATTAGTTATTCTTAATCCAAATAAATTATTTCCTAAATCAGCAATACCAAAATGTGTTTCCGCTGCTTGTTGTAGAGGAGGTTGGGCATTGTCTTCTAATACACTGACTATAGAGTACGTTAATCCACCACCAGTAATCGCTGTTCCGTTTTGATCTAATGTTTCTAAATTTTTTAATGTAGATGGAGCAGTTAATCCCTCTTCAAAACTAGCTGTTGTGGTTGTATCTATAAATCTTATTGATGTTGGTATTGTGCCTGTTGGGACACTTCCCCCGCCAGAACCTGTTTCAATTTCAGTTTTTAAATCAGATATTAATCCACAAGTTAATGTTTCATAATATATATCTAATGCGCTTTCAAATGGTTTTGTTTCCCATACTGAAAAATTTGTACCAGAATAACTAAATACAGTAGGAAATTGATTATTTTGATTAACGGTAACATCGTCGCCATACCCATCTGGCAATTCAGCTAATAATGGATTTTTTCTATAATTATCAAATATTTGATATGTATGACCTGTTCTTTGATCAACCGGAGCTGCTTGAGTTCCATCGTAAAATTCTAATCCGTGATCCAAAGCTTTGCCTACACTAATAACATCAATTATAGGACCTTCAGACATTATATTAACTGCTGGCGGCCCTGCCGACGCATAATTAATAACTTTAGGGTATAAACTTACATTTGATGGAAACACAGATGTATCATCTTCCGCTTGTTGTGTAGTGTCTCTAGGTACTTTGTTTATGTTATCTCCAGATAGTACTAACCATGTTCTTTTATCTGCGTCCGTATAAAAAGTATTATATTCACTAGCTAGTGTTTGAGCATTAGGAAAATTATCTTTTGCCCCCCCGGCATAAATATTATAATAATCTTGCTCATTTTGTTTAACAACAATTTTATAAGAATACCAGCCTGTTGGATTAGCTGTAGGATTAACTGGATCGTATAATACTGAAGCCCGATTTATATCACTATCTGGTATTGCTGAGTTAAAAGTAATCCTTAATGCTTCACCATTCCATGTGGAACCTACTTCAGCACTGCTTTTTGCATTTACTCTTATAATTGAATTATCTATATTATCAGACAAAAACACGGGTGATTGTCTACCATATCTATCTGCTAATACAATACCTACTTGATATGTTCTTCTTGTTTTTATTGTATGATAGGGATATTGTATATGATATTTTTCGTTTGGTAATGTACTTATTTTTTGCTCTAATCCAATTATGTAATCAAAAGAATAGTTAGTATCTGGATCATACGGTTTATTATTTGGGTTTTCTTGATAGTTACCATATACTATTCTATTTCCTATTATTTCTTGTGCTTTTGCTTTTGCAGGGACATTATCATATACTCTTGTAAGTTGTCTTTCAGGTAATGTTTTATATGGTAAGCTTGATTTATAAGTATATTGATATATTTTGTCAACACCAACACTACTGTCTGTTATATTTAGTTGCTCTATTGATTTTATTGCAGGCCTGTCAGACTCTTTCATTAAAATTTCGAGCTTATCAATTTCAAAATCAGTTGCAGGGCTTGATGAGGGTAATTCTATCTGCAAATTAACATGTGTGACATCATTGGTGAAACTTTCTAATTCTGTTGATTTCGCCGCATCTGCTTCTTGTGCAGATGTTAAACCTGTGCTATTATTATATGTTTTAGGTATAAAACAATGTTGCGTAAATGGAGATATTAAAGAATATTCGCCATCTGCAAATTTAAATCTATATGCAAATCTTACAAATTTTTCTTCAATTCTATCATTTAAATTTGTAAATGTTATAGTTGCTGGAACATTAGTTATATTTAATGTTGTATCGGAAGTAATTGTTAAGCCATCAGAACTTATTGTTTCTACAACACCAATTGGGGTAGTCCCCTCATGCATTTGCATGCCTACATGAATATCATTATTATAATCCGCTGAAGCTAAAACTATGTCTTTAGTATTCGTAATAGATGTGGACACTGTTATGCTAGTATTTCCTTTTTGCATACCAGTATAATTAGTGCTGCCAATTGTTTTTAAAACTTGTGGTGGTAAGTATGGATAATATTTAGCAACAGATATTTTATCTTCATTATTATAATAAGATGTATTAGCTACTGCTGTTAATACATTTATTCTTCTTGGTTGATTCAAGTTATCTGTCCAAAATAATAAATTGTCAATTAAGTTAACTCCTGTAATTAAATAATTTATATTAAATTTTAAAAAATTACTCGAATTATTAATTAATGGTGTTGGTTCTGTTGTAGCACCACTTGCATTTTGTTTAGATAAATATATATTATCATTGTATTGGCTGTTACCTTTTACAAACAAAAATATTCTATATTCATTATTATTATCTCTTTCATTATCAACAAAATGACCAATAACCCTACCGTAATCATTAACACCAGTATGTGCAGTATTGTAATTAAGTTGATTACCTTTTATATTCTGTACAGTACCAACATTAGAACCTTCAGATTTAGTTACGTGTATATTCTGTGCATGAACATATTCTCCGTTTTTTAATAAACGAGCATCTAAGTCTTTATTCATTTTACCTTCTAAAAAGGTATTTTTAAGTTCTGGCATATATTATTATTTGATTATCTTAGCTTTACCTTTCATTACTTGAGTAAGCTCTTCCATTTTTAAATTATATAATCTAATTTTAGCGTTTCGCATTGCTGCTCTACGTTCTTTTTTAAATCTATTGATTATATATTCTGGCATATTTGCTTTTGCACTTGCAATACCAAGTGATATATGCTTATATAATGCTTCTTCTGCAAACTTATGTACTTTCATTTCGTCATCAGTACCTAAGCCATCTGATATATATCTTAATGTTATAATTTTGTCAGCTACATTACTGCTAAAACTAATTTTACCATTTGCTTCATCAATTATAAACACACCGTTTTCAGTTGTAGTTTCAGGATTTAATCCGTATCTACCACCATAAACCATTAATCTGTCTAAACTGTTATCGGCATTGTAATTTACCTCTGTATCATTAGCTGAGCCAGATATTTTAGTAATATCAAAATTTTTAAATCTATCTTCAATAACTGAGCTACCTAATAGTAATTCATCATTTTGATCATATAAATATTTATAATCTTCGTCTTGTAATATAGGCTCAGATGCTTTTGAAGATAATCTTGTTGGCATAATTAATCTTTCAATACCTGCATCATCTACAAACGATATTTTAACATAGTTAACATAATCTTGTGGCATTGGTATTGATAAACTTGGACCAACTTCTATTTCTTGTATTTTTTCAACTCTTGCAATATCAAAAGCAAATTCTTGTATTCCTCGTTTCGCATGAAACAATACATCTGTTTTATTTACACTATTTATTAATTTGCCATCTCCAACATATGCAACCATATAGTTACTCACGATGTCAGCTAATGTTGTAAATCTATATTTGCCTAAGCCAGCATCCTTTAATATAACTGTTACAATTTCATTTAAACTTCTAGCTGGAGTTAAAGTAACAATACCTGTGCCTTCGTCATAAGCAACACCTGATGTTAATTCTACATCATTAACATGAACTCTAAATTTTTCTATACTATCAGGCAATGGGTCTAATGTTAATGGAAACTCATTCTGGCCTGCTGTTGCGATAAATGTTTGTTTAGCCTCGTAATATTGATATGCTGTTTCTTGTAGTAGTCCCATTTATTATGAATTTTCTAATTGTATTACTTTTTGCTCTTCAGAATTTGCTACTTGTATTATAGTAGGATCTTTTATTATTACGCCAGCGTGTGCTAATATTTTTATAATTAAATCAACTTGATCTGATTTATGTATTTCAAAATCATATGAGCTACTTGCTAAAAAGTTATATGCATTATTTGTGGTTCTCGTAAATGCCCATTTAGGTTCTTGTGGAACTTTTACATAATCTATCGTAGCAGATGATAAAGTTGATGGTAAAAATTTAATGTTTGTACTAATTGTATTATCTGCAGAAGTTTCTTGATTTGTAGTATTCGCAGATGATGATTCAATATAGTATACTGGGTAAGATAATGTTGGTGCTGTTAATTTTGAAGCATTTATATATGTTAATTCAGATTTTTTAACTTCTTGCAAGTTAATTGTTCTACTTTTTGTAGTTATACCTATAACTCTATATAAATCTGCTGGTAATGTTGATGCTCCAGCTGTTATAGTTAATGACGCTTCTTTTGATAAAATATCAATTTTTTCTTTTATGTTTTTTGGCAAGTTCCCATATTCGTCGTTAGTTACATAGCTTTTCTTTCTATTCATAGCTTTATTATAATCATAAAAAGCTCTTTCAAGTAAGTCTAACTGCACTTGTGCACCTATCCTATTAAATTGATCCGGCGTCAAATATCCTCTACCTTCTTTATTTAATATTGAAAGTACGGTTCTATATACTGAATTTACTGATATTGCCATATTTTTTTTATATAATGATTAAGCCGCCGAAGCGGCATAACCACTATAACGACTATTTAAGTTTTTTCTCTATTGTTTGATAAACTTCAACACCTTCATCTGTTTTAAACCAAGCAGCTAAAGCTGAATACGGGTTTTCATCAAATGGCACTGTTACAAGTTTTCTATCTGTCGATCCCCAAGTAAATGTTCTTTGATCGCTTGAAAGTTTAATAATGTTATTTTCTACGGCTTTTATACCCATATTTCTAACATTTATGTTTTCGTCATTTGCAAGTTCTAAGAACAAGTTTGGATTGTTTCTAGCAAATAATAGTAAATCTCTTTTAAGCTCCTTAGAAGTCATCTTAGATACTTCATTTCCTATTTCTGACCTCAAAATTGCTTCAGCGTGATCAACATCTAAAGTTCTTGCTGTGTTCAACGCTTCGATTTCTAATTCTAATACATCTAAATCGTCTTCTGCAATAGCAACTGGATTGTATTCAATAAATTTACTACCGTTATCTGGATGATGTGCTAGAAAAATTTGTAATGTTTGTTTTTCTTTTGGAACAAATAATTTACCATCTCTAAATGATATATGGTCTAATCTTTGATCTCCTTTCATTTCATCTACAAATATTGTTTTTTGATTTGCGCAATATTTGATTTCTCTTTCGTATCCTTTTTCTTTATCAAACCATAAGATACCTCTTGTTTTAATTTTGTATACAACAGGTGTTTCTCTTATGTTTAATTCGTATAATTTGTCTTTAATTTCCCATTTAGGTTTTATAACCTCAACAGGTTTTGTTTTTGTTTTTGCCATGATATAATATAATAAAAATGTTAATAAAAGGCTGGGTGCCGAAGCACCCGAACCTTTAATAAATATTAAGAGTCAAATCTAACAAAGTTGTTAGCAGCTTGAACTACTAAACATCTTTCTGATAGATAGTGTACTTCCATCTTGTCATCACCGATTGTAGATGCACCACCTACTGAACCTGTAATCCAAGTTTTCATTTTTCTATCATCAGCTTCGCTAGCTCTATATCTTACGTGTAAGAAAGGTCTCTTAACGTTTTTACCTAATTGCTGATCGTAAACAGATGTAGTACCTGCTGGGATTAATAATCCGCTTAAACCACCAACTAAACCTCTTGTAGACTTGTTATTTAAGTATTTCCAATCAGTTTTGTAAAAATCATAAGATCCTCTTCTAAATCCTGTAAATCCAAGATTTAATGCCATATCTTCTGAGTTATTAAATACTCCATAAGCAGTACCACCTTGTGCACCTGCTGATAGACCAGCTAATAAATCATCAAATACTAAATTAGCGTCTCTATTTAAGAATAACATGTTTTCTTCAATAGCTCCTTGCTTATCTAGTTCTTTTAATAAGTCATCATACTCGCTTAATGTAGCACCTGAATCAAATTGATTGCTTGCAACAATCCCTCTGTTTCCAATTGCTTGTAATAAACCTTCAGATCCTTCAACACCTACTGTAGATGTACCGTCAGCTTTTTCAGCTTCTACTAGTACCATTTCTAAGTAATCTTCGAATCTTTTAGTTGTATCACCTTGAGATTTTAAATACCATAAGTATCCACCTTGTCCAGATTCTCCAGAAACTTCAACCCACCCAATTTGAGCAGCATCAGATCCTTGAATTTCAAAGTGATCTTTAATGATCATTGGTTTGTTAGTGAAAGTTTTGAAGTTTGGCTCTACTGAGTCAGTCATACTTGCACTACCTTTGATAAATTCAGAACCATAAACAAAGAAAGAAATATCAACCGCTGTGTCACCAGCTGCTAAGTTTCCTACGTCTTGTAAATTTGCACCTGCATAAGGCTTAATAGTTAAAGCCGTTTCAGATGTTTCGATACCAGCTGTTACTAAACATTTTACAACTTCAGTACCACCAGCACCTACAACAGAAGCTACAACAGTAGCACCTTTTCTTACAGCATGCTTGTTGCTTGATCCACCGTCGATGTCAGTAATCGCAGAAATTTCTCCGTTAGTACAGTTAACAGTACCGTTATATGCTAAGTGTAATCTACCTTGCTCAGACCAAATAACTTGATCAGACGCCATAGGCATTTCAGCACCTAACATTTTAATAAATCCAGATATAGATCTATCTCCATATCTTTCTACTTCAGCCTCATATAGCTCTGGTAAATATTGTTGTGCCCAACCGTTGTTTTGGATGTCTAGGTAGTTTTGACCATAGACCATCTTTTGTGCAGCTGGTGAAACAATACTCCCTGCTACAGGACCTACAAATGTATTATTGTTTGCCATTTTAAATTAATTTTTTAGTTTAATAATTTTTCAGTTTTAATTTTAGCCCTGAATTATTATCACCTGAAATAACTCTTACTTTTGTACCGCCGGCTTCAACAAACCCATCAGCAGTTTTTCTAGGATCCATATTAATGTTCTTAGCTTCTGCTGTCATTTGTTTTATAGCGTCTGCTTTGCCTTGCTCGTAAAAGTGATTAGCTATTGCGTCAGGATTAGAAGCAGCAAATAAAGCTTTATGAAAATCACCAGAGTTGGTTAGGAGCGAATCCTGATTAACAAATTTATCAAAGACACTTGATATATTCTGCGTTTTCACTTTACTTACATCTTTAACATTGAAACGATATTTCTTTTCTCCAACGTTGAAATTAAAACCTTTAAAATCATTATTGAAAACTTTATTAGTTTCTTGTTCAAAATGTGCTGTTTGCTTCTGTAATAATTCATCAGCTTGTTGTTGCTCTTGACTGTAGCGGTTAAAAAACTCAACTGCTTTTTGTTGCTCAGGAAGTAACTTAGAACCCAACTTGACTTCTTTGTAATATGTATCCTTGAGCCCTGTTAAAAAGTTTTTAGCTTTTGCAACCTCTTCTTTAAGAGCTAATTTTTTTCTTCTTATATCTCTATCCTCATCTATTTCTTCGTCATATGAAAAATTATCTTCCATAAGAAATTGTATTTCATCATAACTTAAATGAGGTTTAGTTTGTTTATAGTATTCAACTAGTAACGTATTCTCATCAACATTACTATAGTCTGCATTTAATCGAACATAATCTTCTAAAGTTCCTCCCGTTTCGTTCATGAACTTTACAAGGTCCATTACATTTTCGGGATAGTCAATTTGCTCTTTTTCGTTAACTTCTCCAACTTTTTCAACGGCTTGATCTTCTTCAATCCTTTTATCTGGATTTTCTTCATTTTTAGTTTCTTCATCTGTAATTTCTTCTAATACCGGTGTTTCTACTTCTTCTTGTTGTACTTCTTGCAATTCCACTTCGGTTTCTTGCCTAGCTTCTTCATTCTCGCTGCTTCCGCGTAACACGCCATCTTCTGTTTCTTGTTCTTGAACGGCATCTGTTTCTGTTTTAGGTTCGCTTAAATTTACTTTGTACATATCAGACTCTGCATCATAATTAGAATCTTTCTGTACTGCTTCTTCTTGTTCAGCAATAGACTTTTCTTCAGCATCTATTACTTTTGCTTTAATTTCTGCCATAATAAAATATTATATAAATGTTTAAATGTTTATCTTGGTTCAAATTGTTCTAAACCAAATCCACCTAGTGTATCCATTCCTGCGGATTCAAAGTTTTTAGGTGGCTTACCAGATTTTCTCTGATCTATAAGTTCACTTTGTTGTGAAGCCTGTATTTTTGTTCTCTCGTCTTTTCTATCTTCTTTATACTTCTCTTTATCTTTAATTACATTGGATTCAGCTTCCTTAAGCTTTAAATTTAAATCAAATTCAAATTGCATTAATTCTTTCTTAATTGCTGCTTCTCTTTCTAATTTTGCAATATCAAATTGAGATTGTGCTTGTGCAATTTGTATTTTACTTTCAGCTGTTCCTTGTTGTTTTTGTATTTCAGCTTCTGCTGCTGCTTGAGCTGATTGTGCATTAGATTGTGATTGTGCTTGAATATTTTCTTGTTGAATTTGTCTATCTTGCTCAAACTTTTTACGTCTTCTAATTTTTAATAACTGATTAGCAAGTTTTAAATTTCTTACTTCTCTTACATCAATAGCATCTTCTAAATTTATTTGCTGTTGCTGAATTGCCATTTGAATATTATTTTCAAGCAATTGTTTTTCTTCTTCGTCTGGTGATAATTCTAAAAATATACCAAAGTCGTGAATATGTAGTTCTTTTATTTCATTTAAATTACCAACATCAATTTTACCCAAAGATTGCATAAATTGTTGATGTGTATTTCCATATTCTAATACATCTGATATTCTTAATGAAACAGCTTCAGCAGTTTTCAATGTTAAATATAAACCTCCTTGTAATATATGTCTTGTAGCTGTATTACTATTAGCTGCTGCCATTTTTTGTAAACCAACTAACGCGTTTTTATCAGGTGTACTTCCGTCTCTTGCTTCATTTAATCCTGTAACATCTCGCATCATTTGTAAATAATAATTATACGATTGAATTAAACTTGCAATTTTATTATTTCCACCACCTGTTTGTAATTCTTGAATAGGCACTTTTGCATTATTAAAATCGCCATCTTGTGTAAATGATCTACCAATAACAGAACCTGTTTGGAAATACATATTCAATGCTTCTTGTGGATTATAATTTGTACCATTACCTAAATCCACTTCAGCAATACCATCCGCATCTAAGAATACTCCGTTTGGAACCATTCTTGAGAGTACTTGTTGTAATTTAAGATGCGTTATTTGAATCATGTCTGCGAACGACGTCATTCTTCCGACTAATGATTCAGGCTTACCTTTATATATTCTAGGTGCCACAATATTATAGCTCATCTGTACTTTTGTAACATCTGACTTAGGTCTTGTCATATTAACAGCTTTACGCCATTTTAATAATTTTTCAGTACCTACTATTTTTGACCCCTCATATAATACCTCAATTGATCTATTTACTTTTTGAAATCTAGCTCTATTATCTTTTGGTGGATTAAAACTATCATCTTTCTTTAATGCTTTTTGATAACCACTACCACCCTCTTTTATTTTATAAACTTGATTTTCAAAAGTTTTATATTCAAAATTTAATACATAAACATAATTTTTATCTGCAGCATCTGCAGTATATGATTTATTGTATAATTTGGAATTACCAGAACCATAGTTTTCTAACTCTTCTAAATCTTCAGTAGTTAATTCTGGATATTCTTTTTTAAGTTCAGCTATAGGTGTTTTTCTTATTTCACCTACATAATATATATCATCAAAATATGGTGACTCAGTATAAGAATAAACTAAATCAGCTGGGTCAACATATTGTAATTTAATACCTTCTGCTGTATTAAAGCTATTTCTTACAGCACCAATACCTAATACTGTAATATCATAATCAACTCTTTTCTTTAATAAATCGTATTTATTTAATTCAAATACATTTGTTAAAGCTTGTTCTTGCGCAATTTCTATACTTTGTTTGTAATTTAATTGCATGTGTAATTGTAACTCTTCGTCTGATTGTGGCAGACTTTCCGGATCGTTATTAAATGTATTTAATCCAGTTTGCGCTTCTACGTTTTGCTTAAAAGAAAACAACCGCATATCTTCAACAATACCTTTAACATATTCTGTTCTTTCAGCTGATGCAATATTATCTACCGAATATGCTTTTAAATCATATGTTCTTTCTTGTATACCGTTTACAACTATATCAACAAACTTAGGTATAATAGGAACAGGCTTCCAATCTAAGTTTAAATATGATAAATCACCATTGATTGATAATTCGTTTTTATATTTTTCTACGCTTTGCTCTCCTCTTGCATATAACCTTAATCTATGAAAGTTATCTCTATTTGCAAAGTAACGTGTACTCCCCGAATCTTTTTTAAACCATTCAGACTCTACAGCTTTTGCAACTTGCAATCCGTATGCCTGTCCAGCTTTCTCAGCGTCGCTTACCGCTTGGCTTGGGAAGATACCTTTTGTTATTATCTTTGACATCTATATTAATTTTGAATAATTTCCTCTATTATCGTATTTAGCAAAGCTAAAACTAACTTTATTTTTTAATTCTTTTATTTGTTTTGGCGCGTATAAATTTTTGTTACATGCCATAATCGCAAGACCAGAACTAATTGCGGCATCAAATTTTGTTCTTTTGTTTATATCAAACTTAGCCCAATCATTTAATGTTTCGTTAAAATATAAATCACCATACTCACCATCTGCTTTAATACCTACATATGAATTTATATAACTTTCAATTGCAGCAGCGTGTGCTTGTCTTATATCTTCACTTGAGTTTGGTATACCACCTATTTCTTTTTCGGCTGCTGATAACTTATTCCAAAGCCTATCAGGTCTGTTCATTGAGTAACCTCTGTAACCTCTTCTTTTTAAATAGTATAACAATCTTGGTTTGTTATTTTCTGCAAGTATCGGCATACCATAAAAATGTAATGCCATAAGTATATCTTCAAAAAACATTTCCGCTGTTTGCGGTCTCGCTATATACTCCAGAAAAAACCTATTTGCTGGTACCTCTTCCATGCTGAACTTAGTGAGTCCGTGAAGCGACCCTTTTGAACCTTTACCATCTGTAGTTCCGGATATATCATAGCTATCACAGCCAAAAGCGCCAATATGTTCGTTTCCTGGATACTTGCTTCCATTTTTTATAATTACTCTATTTTGTAAATTCTTACTTGGAACCCAACTTACATTAAATCTTCCGTTAGGATTTGGTGTAAATTCTACTTCTGTATCTTTGATCCCGTTTTTCCACTGAAAACTGCCACGAGTGACAAGAGCAGAGTATCTAGCTTCTTCATTAAAATCAATCTGTTCGTAAATCTTAGCAAGATTAAATATGCTATTTTTAGTTTCATCTCTGAAAGCGTGTTCTTCAGTCCTTGGAAATTGTCTATAAAATTCATTTAAACCGTCTTGATCTCCTTTTAAACCTTCAACTTCGTTTTCCCAGTGATCGATAACTCCGACATCAATGTATTCCCCATAGTTGTCTTCAATTGGCTCTTCGGGAGTATTGAATACAGGTATTCCATAAGAATCAATGAATCCTTCGAAGTTCCATTCCATAGGTATGAACAAACTATATAATCCTGAGCGAGTCTGTCCATTGCGGTTTCTTTTTGTAACATCTGAGTCATTGTATAATTTTTTAAAGTTTTCACCACCTTTGTCTAATGAGTTACTTGTTGAACCCATCATACATTTACCAATAACTCTACTTCCTAATCTTAACGTGGTTTTCGTGACACGCCAGTTGTTGAGGATGTTCTCGGGCCTCTCCCATTTTCCTGCTTCATCGTGGACCAAGAGCGAAAGCTTTTCACCATCATAGGAGTTGTCTCCTGTGTTCTTCCAGTCGATGGTAGTATCCAATCCCGCGAGTTCCTCGTTCCTTTGCTTCGTGAGTATACTTTTCTTTGTAAACTTACTTGCGGGTACACGATAAGCCAATTCGGTCTTAGGCCTATCCATTCCATCCTGTATGGGTTTAAAAAAGAATGGGTAATTAACGGATATTGGAACGACCTTATCTGTAAACATTTTTTTGGCGTCAGCACCAGATTTGGATAATATCCCAAACCTAGAGTCTGAAGAGATGGTAGCTTGGTTAACAGTCTCTGCTGATGCCATGAATGAAAACCCACTCCGTCTATTCTTGAGGTAGCACATTCCATAACATCGAATGTCTGCCTTGCAAGCTTCCCAG
>Ga0255759_10003233_pt1 | contig 14356 bp, 10 predicted proteins | sample 101ome_20_FD_179959 | JGI IMG/M metagenome (GOLD analysis project Ga0255759, IMG submission 179959) | Coastal salt marsh microbial communities from the Groves Creek Marsh, Skidaway Island, Georgia - 101404AT metaG (version 2) | ecosystem: Environmental > Aquatic > Marine > Intertidal zone >...
TCGTGAGCATGTGGACTTTGTAAAGCCTGATTTGGTAAAGAATCAATTTTATAATTCATTTTAGACTTTAATAAATACAAATCAACAAAATAGCGAGGTGGCTTTCCTTCTTTACGATCGCTTTTACTAAACCTACATTGAGCAAACTTGCCGTTTCGCAATTTATTGTCTGCATAAAGAGAATACCCGCCTGTTCGGCTACAAACCTGCAACAAGCCGTTGGTTCCCTCTAATTTTTTGTCAAGAAAATCAGCAACTGATTCTAGTAAATGTTCTAAACTTTCATCAATAGTATGGTCAAGCTTGTATTCACCAATATAATCTTCAAAATAAAATTCGTCAGCTGAACTTTCAGTTTTCTGCTCATTGGAACTAGCTTTTTCATCCGACTTATCTTCTATTTTGTTTTCTGTAGCTGAGTCTTGTTCTCCATCAGGATTATAATCAAAGATCTCATTTGTTTTATAATTCATTCTTCCGGTTCTTGCTTCTTCCCAAATACTTTGGTTTAGTAGCTCTGATGGGTTTTTAAAAGCTTTAAACCCTTCCATTCCAACTCCGTGGTTCCAGGTATGCGCTCCTCTACTTTGAATTATATTTTCATAATTCACATCAAAAATAGATTTAAATACACTAAGATAAGATCCTCTAAAAACAGGTTCGCCTGCTACTTTAGAAACTTCTTCATTTAGCGATAAAAATTCATAAAATGTTAGTTCGTTTCCATTTGTTGCTTCAATATTTAATTGAGCAATGGTATGATCTTCAAATTCATCTATGTCAAAGGTGATATCCTCAATCATCTCCCAGCTAAAAATTGCAGAAACATCATCTTGATCATCCCAGTTTTCAGGATGTGGAGCATAAAATCCATTCTTATCAACCATTACCCATGAAACAAGCATATCCCCCCAGTAAACACATGGAGCCACCCACCATACCTGCTTTGTATGATTGTAAAATGTTGGGTCGTGAACATACGGCAATGAAGGGATACATTTTTCATAATCAATATGATGATTAATAAAAGTTATTTCCTTGTCTGTAAATACTGGACAAACATCATCTATTTCTTTTAAAAAAGAAGGAAATTGTATTCTACTTGTTGTATAAGCGAAATCTTCTGTTTCCGCCATCCATTTGACAATAAAATTTCTTAAAAATTGATTTTCCTCTTCTGATTTGGTTTTATGCGAAAGTGCCATTGGTCCTTTATTTGAAGAATCTTCTTTCTCATCTTCTTCTAATTGTAAATTATTTTTACTTTTTTCAGATTGGTCATCATTGGACTCATCTTTTTGTTCCGCTTTAACAATATTTGAAATTGCAACGAGCCTTTCTAAGCTATATAAATCAGGGAAATGTGTATGAACTAAGGTGCATGCCTCAAAAAAATCTGATGTTGATACTTTTTGTTTATCGCATGGTTCCAATAAAGCATCTAAAGAAGCTCCCTTTTCTATTAAATAATCAGCTGTGTCATAACAACAATTAATGACAGCTAAGCGAAGAACGGTAGCACCTTTTGGATGATACATATTAGGCTCCATATTGCGATTTTCAAGAAGAGCACCATTTTCAACTAGCAACTTAACGCAGTCAGTTTGGTTGGGCGCAACACCACATAAAACTATTGGGGAACATCCATCTTTTCCTTTTAGGTTAACATCTGCTCCCTTATCAATTAAATATTTTACAATATCAGCTTTACCATCCCAGGCGGCATAATGCAATGCTGAGTATCCTTCATCTGATCCGTTATCTTGTTGAACGTGCACTGCATTTGAATCAGCTTCTACAACTTCTTTGATTTGATCGAGGGTAGAGCTCTGATCGCAAATTATAGTCATTATCTTTGATTTGACGATTGTTGTGCTGTTATCTGCCGGCGTTTCATTTATACTTTCATGCATAGATGCAGGCTCGTCAACTTCCATAATTTTACAGAAATTTTTCAGCCATGTTTTTTCAGAATCCTTTATTACACCGTCCGCTTTTGCTATTTTAACAAGCTGCTCGATAAATATCATTCTAATAACTTTATCGGGATCGTTTTGTTTAAAAAATTGTTCAACAACACTTATACATTCATGAAGAGTGTTCTGGAGTTTCTCTTCTCCTTCTGAATGTACATCAGTATACCAAGTGTAAATTTCTAAAAATTGTTCTTTATCTACCTCAAATAACTGTAGAGAATCAGCTACAACTACAAGCTCTTCTGCAAGTTGTTCACCATCTGTAACGTGAGCAAAAGCGTTATATATAAATCCTATTGCATTAATCGGGCTCATAACATTTCCTTTTTACTTAGTATTTTTTAAAAAATTAATTTTTTACAAACCTAAATCTTTTAAATATTCTAATTTCAACTGCTTCTTAGAAAGATTCTTTCTTTTAGTAATAAGTTTGTTTTTTTGACGAGCTTTTAAACTATCCTTGATTAAACTTTCTAACAACTCTTTGTTATTCCACAAATCATCTTGAGAATATAGTCTTACCACATAAAATTCGTGAGCATGTGGACTTTGTAAAGCCTGATTTGGTAAAGAATCAATTTTATAATTCATTTTAGACTTTAATAAATACAAATCAACAAAATAGCGAGGTGGCTTTCCTTCTTTACGATCGCTTTTACCCCATCTAACTTGTGCAAATTTTCCATTCTTCAATTTGTTGTTTGCATATTTTGAATATCCGCCTGTCCTGCTAAACACCTCTAACAATCCATCAGTTCCATCAACAGTTTCATAAAGAAAATCTACAGATGCTCTTAGAAGATCTTCATCTTGATCTTCATTTGGGTGTTCCTTTTTATATGTATCTATGTAATCATCAAAAGAGAATTCGTCTGATTGAGCTGATGAAGTTTGAATCTCCACATCATTCGAAGAATCGCTTCCTGATTCTTCCTCTGAATAATTAGCCCACATAAGTAATTCATCCCAACTATCAAATCTTTCCCAATTGTTAGGCAAAATAAATGAACCAGCTCCTTTTGATTGTTCAACAGTAGGTTGCCAATTATCCCACAAAGCTTTTATTATGGGTAAAGTACATGCATGCTCACCATGAGTTTGAAAAAAGTTTGCTACACCTGAATTTCCAGAATTTGGATTATACCAGTCAATGCGCAAGGAACTTAAAATATCTTCATCAACACCTTTATCAATTCCGTATCCTTCACCATAAGCATCATACCCTGGAACGATACTGACATCCGAGAAAAAGTCAACGTGAGAATAAAGTTCCATACCGGTGGGAGGAATATCGTTTGGTGAATGATTGACATAAAATCCATTTTGTTCAAAATAAAATAGTCCACCCTTATCTGTCCCTGCAATCATAAATGGATCAAACCAGAAAGGAGGTTTAAGTCCTCTCATATCAAATTTTTTACTTAAAATTTGGTGGATAAAAGGTAACGAAATCATCGCCTTAGAATCCTCTAATTTTTTCACTATTTGATTAACTTCTTCTTGTGTAAACACTCTAAATAATCCATCATTATCAAATTTAGATTCTTCATCACTTGGAGAATCAAATACATTGGCAAAAGGAGTAATAGTTAGTGGATAGCTTGAAGCATAAGGACCGTTATCCCAGCGGTAATTTTTTTCATAAAAAATACCAGGATAATTTTTTAAATATTTAGACATTTCAACTTCAGAATCTTGAATTGAATCTGCTTCATTATTGTCATTGGACTGCTCATCGCTTACTAAATCTACATTACTATTATCGTTTGACTCTATCTTTGATAAATCTTCTTCGCTCCAAATTTTTGTATCTATACCCCAATGAGATTGAACAAGATTAATAAATTCGTACTCGTTTTGATGTAATTTATCATCAGCAAAAGCTGTCTCTTGCAATACATATAGTATTGTGGATAAAAACTCATTGGTCTTTGTTATATCTCCAGAATAGTAATTAATTGTAACAGCTCTTATGTTGTCTAAAATTTCTCCTAGACGCATATTTCTTCTTTCTGGATGTTGCTGGTCATCTTCAATTAATTTATTTATATAGTAAAAATTAAATTTATCTTTGTCATCTGACAGAATTGATCTACTTTTAACCACGATATCCCATGGAGTTTTTGTTTCAGCTTTGAAATCACCTAAGTATAGTTCGTTAAATAACATATTATAAGTATGCTCACCCTCGACTTGGCTGGCATCTTCATCCGCCCAAGCTAACCAATTAAGCAGATATGCAACATCACATCCAATATCCCAATACTTTGGAAATGTACATAACTCAATTTTCTTTTTAAGAAAAGATTGATTCATTTCTCTATCATTTGAATGGAAATCCATCCCGCCAAAATCCTCAGAAAATGAAATATAGTTCAAGGCAAATTTATATGGCACATCCGTTGATCTAATAATATTAAAAAGCCTAGTAAAGACTATTTTAGTTGGATCGGTATTTTCTGCTTCATCATACCAATTCCATTTCTCATATCTAGCTTCCATAGTATTTAATTCTTTTGCAAAACTTGCAAAGGTTTCATGCTTCCCATTTGTCCAACTTTCAACAATTTCATCAGTAAAAAATTGGAACATATTGTCAACATTTTGGAATTTCATTTGAGTTGAAACCCACATAAGAAAAGACTCAAAAACATGAGGATAAATCCATCCTCTTTTTAATTTTAGGTATTCTTTATAATCTCGAGATATCCTGGTAAATAAGCATAGTGCCAATGCTAATGTATCTCTACGAAATCTACCGCTAGGTGCTTTTTGCTTATAATGAGGTGGATCGTAAATATCATTCCAGTGTAGCATTACTACGCAATAGTGTGCTAGCTTATTGTACTCATCTTTTTCTTCTTTAGACATCTTTTCATCAACAAGGTCTAACTCATAGATTCTTTTGATAAAAATTCTAGAAATATCCCAAAGTTCTTCTCTTTCAGAAGAATTGGGCTCTCTTTCAATTGATCTAGACAATATCCCAGTAGCGTTAAAGATTTCTTCAGCTCGTTGAATAGATTTATTTAATTGGCTCACTATTACCTAACTTTCTAAAATTTGATTATTTGATATATATTTACTCAATTTAATAAAAAAGGCTACTATATAAGCAGCCTTTTTTTGAATTTTTCCATTATAGAGCGATTATTTTTTTAACATTATTTCTTCAATAACGTTGACTGTCCCTTTTTCGCGCTCATCAATAACACCATCGACTTCAGTCATAACGCGCAATCTTTCAATTATAGCTTTGCAAGTTTGTTCATCCATTGTATCTTTAATAAAAGCTATACAACTTGATAAAACTTTTACTCTTTCATCCAAATCTATACATGATTCATAAGTTCTAACTGAACGCTCTAATGCACTTATCAAATCATCCATATCAGAATCGCCATCGCCATCATTGTCAATGCCAAAATGATCAATAAATTCAGCTAGTATACTTCCATTTATTCGTGCTTCTTCTTCTGATAACTCACCATCGACTCCTGCAACGTAAATTAACATGTACGCAAATGCATCTGTAATTGTTTTGAGTTGTATATCCATAGCTTTTTTTAATTAGCAACTTTGCCAATAATATTAGTTGTTATCATATACATAACAACTAATATTATTAGCTATAATTAGGTATTAAGAAAATCAATAAGTTAAGCGTCTGCTCCAGCTGACATTAATTCATCAACAAACTGAACAACTTTGTCTTCATGAGCAGTTACATTACCATCAGTGGCTGTTAATGATTTTAACCTATCAGCAAATACAGATTTGTTGTCAGCTCCTAGGCATTCTCCTAAGAAAATAGAACATGAAACTAACCAATCAACTCTTTTTTCACTACTTTCTGCATTAAAGTAAGTATCGCATGCAGTTTCCCATGATTTCTTAAGATCGTCACCATCAACATCTCCATCTCCATCCTGATCAGCATCAAAATGAATCATCAACTCAGCTAAAATAGCAATAGCTGATTTTGTTTCGTCTTCTGAAAATTCGCCATCTGCGCCACAAATAAATACTAGTACGTATCCACATGCATCCGCGAATGTTAGTCCTTTATCACTCATAATAATATCCTTTTATTTATTTAATAGTTAATGCAAAAAATCATAATTTTTTTTGCATCTATTAATATGATAAAAATTTTCTTTAAAGTCAAAATTTACTTTTTTTATACCTTTTGGTGCTACTTCATGCAACACCATAAAACAGAAAGGGGCTACCTAACCCCTTTTGTCTTCGTATTAAAGCATTTATCGTCTTGTGGGCATTAATATTTAATCTTCCAGTTGAGTGTGACTAATACCAATTATTAAAAAAATACTTAGTCTAATTTTTTCATAACTACTAAACTAAGAGTGTATTAAGGAATTATTTCAAAATCTTAAGCATTGCTAAAACGCTCTTCGTTTGCGATACTTATTTATACCTTTTTTATATCTCTTCTTCGGAATTTTCTAAAGCATCATTGATAGTTTCTTGCGCTTTTTCAACGACAACTTCTTTAGCTTTCTCTTCTACAGCTTCTTTTGCTTTTTCTTTAGCAACTTCTTTAGCAACCTCTTTAACTGCTTTTTAAGCTACATCAGTTTTAAGAGCTTCTTTGATTACATCTCGTAAATCTATAGATCCAATTGACGATGAGCCAGATGAGCAAGAAAAAAATAACAGAGAAGATATAAAAATTAGTTTAGTTTTTTTCATATCATTTCAATATACAAAAATTTTTAAAAAAATGTATGTATGAAATATACTATTACCTTACCCCACATTGTTTTTGAATTAGGTTGAGAATTTTTATTGAGAAAATTCCCATACAGCATTATCTCCATCATAATACAATGTCACTTTTAATATGATATCTTTTAGATAAGTCGACTGACTATCAATATCTAAATCAATAACTCCTCTATACTCGTTAGAAGATGTTTCAACTAATGAGAAATTAATGGATTGAATGTCTTCTATTGGGAAATTGTAAAAATTAGCAATATCCTCAACTATATATTCTTCATAATATTCTGCAATCTCTGAAGAAGATAAAGGAGTAAAATAAATATAGACTTCCAGGATAAACCATGCTGAAAAAAATAATATTAAAAACTTATTGTAATTACTCATTAGAAAATATACAAAAAATTATTTTAGATTGTGTGTGTGAAATATTCTATAGCCCAAATTTTCTTTAAAGACTACTTCTTTGACTTTTTTTCCACAGCTTCTTTTTCTTTTTAGATTTTTTGATTGACTGCATATTATTGGTCGGCTCAAAACCTTCAATGGGATACATTGGTAGTTTTTGATTTAAGAGTTGCTGAATGTCGCTTAATAATTTTTGTTGATCATTACATACAAAAGATATTGCTTTTCCTGATTTTCCAGCTCTGCCAGTTCTACCAATTCTATGAATATAATCTTTTGCAACATTAGGAAGATCAAAATTCACTACTTGATTCATATTTTTAACATCTATTCCTCTTGCTGCTACATCAGTTGCGACCAGTATTTGAATATGGTTCTTCTTGAATTTATATAGAGCTTTTGTTCTATAATTTTGTGTTTTATTGCTATGAATCGCAATTGCTGTAATCTTGGCATTAATGAGTTTTTTTGTAAGCTTATTTGCACCATGCTTTGTTCTAGTAAACACAAGTGCTTGATTCCATTTTTCATTTTTTATCAAATGAATGAGTAATTTTGCTTTGTTGCTTGCATCAACAGGGTGACAATAATGTTCAATATTTTTTCCAGTTTCATTATCTTTAACTACTGATATTTCAATAGGGTTTTTTGAAAATTGTTTAACTAATGATCTGAATGGATCAGAAAATGTAGCAGTAAACATTAAATTTTGTCTATCATTGGGAAGATATTTATCAATTTTCTTTATATCATTTATAAAACCCATATCTAACATTTGATCGGCCTCATCAAGCACCAAAATTTTTATATTGCTAAAATTAATGGCTTTCTGGTGATACAAATCTAACAGTCTACCAGGTGTTGCAACTATAATATCCACACCTTTATTTATAACTTGTTTTTGATTTACATCTGAAACACCTCCGTAGATTGCTACAGATTTTAAGGATAAATATTTACCATACGATTTAATGCTATCATGCACCTGTGCAGCCAATTCTCTAGTTGGGGTTACAATTAGAGCATTTAATTCATGGCTATTCGTTTTATCAAGCTTGTCAGATAAAATTTCTAAAATAGGCAAAGTAAAACATGCTGTTTTTCCAGTACCAGTTTGTGCTGCAGCCATTACATCTTTATTTCTCATTATCGATGATATTGCTGTTTTTTGAATTGGTGTTGGCTCTTTATATCCTTTTTGTTGTAGTGCTTTTAGAATAGGTTCATTTAAACCAATTTGTTTGAAAGACATAATTATTTAACTACCATGTAAGCCGCAATTTACAATAAAGCATAAACTATCATAGTCTTTTATTTTATTTAAAAATGTGTCTGAATTATACTATTATCCTACCCCGCCTTGTTTTTGATTTAGGTTGAGAAATTTGGTTGAATAGTAGTCACAGAGTAGTCAGTATTTTTGGCACTACATGACATTTATTGTCTGATCTAAAACCAAAGAAGGGATACCGAAATACCCCTTCTTTGTCGTCTATATAATGCTATTACTATCGATGTGGGCGATACTGGATTCGAACCAGTGACCCTCTGCGTGTCGAGAAGGCAATTCTTCCTCTATTAGCACCCAAAATAAGTTAATTGTAATCGATTTATATAACTAATTATATATTATCTGGAAAACTTCCGTCACTCAGCTTTGCATTTTGAATTTTTTTGTTCATCTTTTCAAGAATATTTTTTGTTTCCCTATACTCTCTTGATTCTGCAGTTGAAATAAAATCTACCGACTGATCAATTGATAAAACTGCATCTTTAATTTCTTCCAAACTTACATTAAAGTATTCTTTTCTGGAATTTGCCAAATTAACTCTTTTTGAATCAAAAATTTTGTGCAGTTCTTTCTCAAGTGCAGGTGCATCTTCAGAATATATCATTGCATGAGTATCAAATCCGAATGGAACAGATGCATCTCCAAGCTCTTTTACTCTAATTTCGGGCTCTAACCTTCTTGTTAAACCGATTTTATATATATCTTTTCCAAATGATCCGATATTTGAAATCACATACACGTGTCCTGATTTTGTTAATTGTGCTCTTGAAATTGCTCTTTGCTTATCACTTAAAGCTTCCTCGAGTTTTGACTCAAGATCTAATATCTTTTGATTATGACTTTCTAAATCTTTTCCAGATAAAAGCCCTAATTCTTTCTTCGCCTCTTCCAATGCCTTATTGTATAATTTTTCTTTCTTTTCCGCTTCTTTTTGGAGATTAGCAGCTTCAGCAAGTACTTTCTTTTCTTCTCTTTCTGCCTTTAAAACCAACCTTCTTTCTTCTTTTTCTTGATGTTTTCGTTCTTTGTATTCATATGCTGCATATAGTTGGTCAATTTTTAATTGAACAAAATCATCATTAAAATACATACCAAAAGGACTTAAAAATTTATTTAAAGTATCTTCAGATTTTTTTATTCGGTTTTTTAATATATCTATGTTATTCCACCTTGCTTTAGCAATTATGGCATCACATTCTCCATTAAAAGCTCTTAAGCAAACTCTAATTCTTTTATTTATATCAGCTTTGCCTCGAGCTTTACTTCCATCAACAGTCCAATTGTAGTTCGGTGGAATAGCCTCATAATCTCTAATCATTTGCTTTTGATCTTCTCTCAAGCTTAATATTTTTGCTTTATATTCATCGGAGTCTTTAAAATCAAAATGTGGTTTATATAAACCAAAATCTGACATTTCAAGCTCATCTTGAAACATTTCAATCTCTTTTAAAAGCTTATCGTAAATATGTTTCTTAGAGCTGTATGAACTTGATAGTTTTTTTAATTTCTTTTCAATCTTTAAAACTTCTTTGTCTAAGCTAATAACTGGCTTAAATCTTTTATTTACAGTGTGTAAATCATAAAAAACTTTTAACAGTGCGAAAAGCAGTGCTGTAATTAAAAAATATAAGAAATAATAATTTGACAAAAGTTCGTTATCTATTGGAGGATTAGATCTATTATTTATCCTTGATTTTTGATCATTAACTTTTCCTGATAAAACTTTATTTTCCTCTTGAAACTTTTTTAGACTATCACTTGCTTCAATTAACCTATTTTTAGCTACAACTGCTTCCAGCTTAACATCATCAAGCTCATTCCTTAAAGCAAATATTTTTGAATCTTTGGACTTGATAATTGATCTAAGCTCATTTTTATCATCAGTTTTTATGATAGTTTCAACTTGGTTGTTATTTTTTAAATTATTAGCGATTGGTATACTTAATAATTTGATATTATCTCTATCTACCCAACCCCATTTCTTTATATCCTCTTTCTCATAATAAACTCTATAATATTTTTTATTGCTATCATCAAAAATTTTTAAAGTATCGTTCTTAGATATTGAGTGTATAATTTTTTTATTGAAATTTGTGTTGTTGAAAAGATTTGTTCTTTTTTTTGCAAGACCAGTGCCTTTTTGCTCAATTTGCGGAAAGCATAAAGAGCTCAAAAGTAAAATCTGAAGCGTTTTTTTTAAAAAAGATCTAATAATCATCATCTTTATACTTATTAACTCCAGCAATCTCATCAGCAACATCTCCAAAAAGAATAAAAGAAACAATAAATACCAACCAAATAGCACCAATTGAGAACCAAAATCCCTCAACTTGCATTAATTCAGGCCAATAAAAGTATATTGCTCCCAGCAATAAGAGAAATATTAAATTAAAACAACCCATAGATAAACTTACAAAAAATTATTTTAGAATGTGTGATTGAAAATTTGTAGACCTAATTGTAGACCTATTTTTTGTCGTCTATTGCGGTTATTTGTAGTTATTCTGTAATAAAGAAAGGCTACCGAAGTAGCCTCTCTTTTGTCGTCTGTATTGACTTATATTGTCGATGTGGGCGATATTGGATTCGAACCAATGACCCTCTGCGTGTCGAGCAGATACTCTAACCAACTGAGCTAATCGCCCCAATTTTTAAATTTAGTTTAACCTGTAACTTTTAAAATTAACTTATCAAACCATTTATCAGGTAATATACTTCTCATTGTTAAAAGAATCCAACTATATGCACCTGCTGAATACCTTGTTTTAGGATTTTTGGCATCAATAGCCTTATTAATCACTTTTGCTATAACAATTGGATCAGAATAATTATCAAAACTATTTCCTTCCGAATCATCAGGACTATAGAAGTCTGCATATACTGAATTTTTACTATACTTTTCAAAATATCTTGCAGAATAATTTCCAATATTTGTTTTGATTAATCCGGGTTCAATAATTACTACATCTATTCCAAATTGTTTAACCTCAAGTCTTAAAACATCCGACCATCCCTCAAGTGCATGTTTTGATGAAACGTACCATCCATAAAGAGGATTGTATGCCTTACCTAAAACTGATGAAATATTTATTATGGTTCCACTTCCCTGTGCTCTCATATAAGGCAATGCTGCTTTTACAGTTCTTCCAATCCCAAACAGGTTTACTTCAAATTGATACAAAGCATCTTCCATCGAGACATCTTCAATAGCACTTCCTACAGCAATTCCAGCATTATTGACTAACACGTCAATTCTACCTTGCTCAGCAATAATCTGATTGATAGCACTATCAACATGATCTTGCTTTGTAACGTCCATTTCTAGCGCTACTCCTCCAATCTCATTGAGATATAAATTTTCTGCAACTAATATATCTCCACCATAAACAATATGACCTTTATCTAAAAGATATTGAGCAGTAGATTTCCCAATACCATGTGCTGTACCCGTGATCAAAATTACTTTTTGATTACTGTTTGCAAAAACTGCACCAAACAATAAAACGATTAGAATTATTTTTCTATACATTATTTCTCCTATTTGTCTTTTGAATTAATGATAAACCAAGCAAAAAAACCCATTACTTTATTTAGTATCTTTTCAAACATCCATTTTAAAAATTTATAATTGTTTAATCCTGTGCATGCCAATATGCTAAACCAATAAAGACATATTGAAATGGAAGCCTGCCCCATGCAAGCTCCCTGCTAATACCCATTACAGCACCATCGTTAACTGCTAAATATAAGTTTGCTGGAAATACCGTAATCATTACAAAGATAATTCCCCATCCAGCAATGAATCGCGTTTGAGGATTTATGAGCAAAAATCCAAATAATAGTTCAAAAAAACCGCTCCAATAAACAGCCTGATAATGATGAGGAAAATTTGGAGGCATAATTTGCAAAAACCACTCTGGCTCCACAAAATGTTTTACACCTACATTCATATAAAAACATGACATAATTAAAATAGTTATAACTTTTAAATCAATTCTCATACTGATATTGAACCTTTTCTAAAGTCAGATTTTGAAAGCTTCACATTTACTAATACTGGATATCCCAACTTAGCATCCTCTTTAGCTTGTTTTAAAGTCTCATACAAAGACTCATGATTATCTACATAATACCCTTTACCTCCATAGCCTTCAGCTACCTTTTCGTAAGCGCTAAAAGATAATTCAGTACCAATATTGCTTCCTAACATCTGTTTTTGCTCTCGAGCAATTTGCTGCCAAGATGCATCGTTACCGATAATTGCTATCACGGGCAATTTGTGTCTGCATAATGTATCAAATTCTGCTAAACTATACGCACTAGCTCCATCCCCATAGAACACCCATACTTCTTTTTCTGGAAATGAGGATTTAGCTCCCATTGCAAATCCACCACCCACTCCCAAGGTACCAAATGGTCCTGGGTCTAACCATCCTAATGGATTTCTTGGCCTAATTGTATATGATGCAGTTCCTACAAAATCTCCACCATCTGCAATCAAGATACTATGTTCATCTATCAATTTATCTATTGTCTTACACAAATAAACAGGATTTACAAAATCAGTTTTATGTTCTGAAAATTGCTGAATTTCATTTTCTCTACTTTCTTCAAGTTTGGTTAATTCTTCTAACCATCCCTCACAAGAAGGAGGATTGATGATTTTTCCTATTTCGTGCATGATTCTGGATGGATCTGCATGCATTCCAATATCAGGTTTTCTATTTTTATTTAAGTCTTCTTTTGATTTGTTTATAGAAATTAGAGTTGCATTCTTATTGATTGAAAATCCATATCCCAATCTAAAATCTAGCGGAACTCCTAAAGTCACAACAACGTCAGCATTTTTTAAAGCATATTTCCTGTTATGTCTAAAAAAGTACTTATCCGAAGATCCAAAACATCCCCTAGCCATTCCTGAAGTATAAACGGGAGCAGAAAGCTTATCTAAGCTCTTTAAACACATTGATAAAAACTCTTTATTTTGCGTTACTTGATTTCCTAAAAGAAACACAGGTTTTTTAGCTTTTACAATAGCGAGTGCAGCTTTATCAATTTTGCGTTGATCTAATTTAAATTCTTTTACAGGTTGTACCTTAATAGATGATTTTTTTGAAGAAAATAAATCATTAAGGTATCTGTTTACATACCAATGAGCAATTTTTCCAAAATATCCACTTTTTGGAAGCTGATTTATAAACTCTTTTCTAATATCTTCTTCTGGATAAAGTAAATCAATAGGCAATTCAACAAATACGGGTCCTGGTACCCCTGAAATAGCAGTATTTAAGGCATTGGCTAGTGTTGGTACCACATCTCGTGTTTTTTTTACGCTAACAGCTGATTTTACATATGTTTTTAGTAACGAAATTTGATCAATATCTTGCAGAGAACCTCTTCCCTTTAGTAATGTTGCTGCTGCTCCTCCAATTAATAGTACTGGGGATTGAGCCATTTGAGCATTTTTTATCGCTGTAATTGTATTAGTAACTCCGGGCCCTGCTGTAACAATTGCTACTCCTACAGAATCAGTTAATCTTGAAACCGCGTCAGCAGCAAAGACAGCAGACACTTCATCACGAACTTGAATGATATCAATATTTTCTTTTTCACACCCAACAAGAATTGGAGAGATATGACCACCGCACAATGTAAACACTGAAGAAATATTTTTCTGTTTAAAAAAAGAGCCTATATCGAGTCCGATATGTTGCAGATCTGAGCTCATTATTAATTATCAGCAGATGCCACTTCAGTGGATTCTGTATTTGATAAAATGGATAAATATTGCGACTCATCAGCAAAAATTTCAAGTGCCTTTAAAACAACCATATCATCTTTTAAGTAAAGGTTATATCTACCTTCATAACCGTTATAGTAGAATGCAAATTCTCCATGAACCATACGTTGGATAATTTCTTGTTCATCTTCGAACATT
>Ga0255759_10003235_pt1 | contig 14344 bp, 14 predicted proteins | sample 101ome_20_FD_179959 | JGI IMG/M metagenome (GOLD analysis project Ga0255759, IMG submission 179959) | Coastal salt marsh microbial communities from the Groves Creek Marsh, Skidaway Island, Georgia - 101404AT metaG (version 2) | ecosystem: Environmental > Aquatic > Marine > Intertidal zone >...
CAAGAAGCGCCCCCGGTCCACAAGCGCTTTCGCGGCGCCGCGCAGCGCCTCGTCGGAAGCCGATAGGTCGATCCGTCCCTCAACGTGGGCGTTGCCCGCTAGCTGATACCACGCATCGCTCTCGGTACCTAGGCCGAGCAGAGGTATGTGCCCAAAGGAAGCCAAGACTTCGCCGTAATCAGCTAGCTCTTTGCCCAGCGATAAGTCGAGTACGATCAGGTCGGCGTCCCGCTTAATTAGAGCCGCCAGCAGGTCGGGGCTGGTCACGTCGACCACGCGCCCGCTGTCCAGAGCGGACTTAAACTGCTCAGCAGCGGCCTCGGCAATAAGGAGAATACGTCTTTTAGCCAAACTCATGTTCAGTCTATACGGCTCCGTTTGTTTTCGCGTAGGATAATAATCTTCCGGCCTCGGCAAGAGATATAGCCTTGGTCTTCCAGTCGCTTTAGGGCGCGCGAAACGGTTTCTCTCGTAGTGCCCGACATATTGGCCAGTTCTTGGTGGGTGGGTCGGCTGTCTATGGCAATGCCCTCGGCCGTATCTTTGCCCTGGTCGTCGGCCAGCTGTAGCAGCGTCTCGGAAATGCGGCTGGTCACGTCGAGCAGGGCGAGCCCCTCGATCTGTCGATCCGTGCGGCGCAGGCGTCTTGCCAGTTCGGCCAGCAGCGCCATGGCAATCTGCGGCGTCTTGTAAATGAGCTGCTGAAAGTCTGAGCGGCGCAGCATAACCAGGCTCGTGTCGTCCGTGGCTATGACGTTAGCCGACCTCGGCTTGCCGTCTAAGAGAGCGAGTTCGCCAAAGACGGCCCCCGGTCCAAGCAGGGATAGGATCACTTCGCGTCCCTCCTCGCTTGAGATGCACACCTTAACCTGGCCCTCCTCTATTATGAAGAGCGCGTCTCCCTCTTCTTCGGCCAGTATGATGACGCTTTCTTTGACGAACTCGCGCGTGAAGCACAGCTCGGCTAGCGCCTCTAGGCCTTCTTCGTTGAGTCCCTTGAAAAGAGAGACGTTGCGCAGGAAATCTATGTCCACGGCACTTCTCCGGTTGATATGGGCGGCGCGTTTTTAAAGGCGACGGCGCAGTGACACGATTTGCTCTTGGGCCATTTCCCCTTGCGGCGTGCTTCCCCCTTCGCGCTGCACGATGCGTTCATAGACGGCGATGGCCGTTGCGTATTCGCCCATGGACTCGTGGCACTTGGCGCGCTGGAAGTCGGCCGAGGTTATCCACTGGCTGAAGCCTCCGGCTCCGTGATAGCTCACCTTGTAATAGGCCTCTATAGCCTTGCGGTATTCGCCCATGTTTTGATAGGACTCACCGACGTAAAAACGCGCTTCCGACGCATCGTTGGCGTCTAGCTGCTGTTCGTTCAACAGGGCTTCAAAGTGGCCGATGGCCTGAGCGTACTGCCCCTTCTCTTTGAGTATAACACCGAGCTCCAAGCGAGCTTCAAGCTGGCGTGGATGATCGGGGAAGTCGCGCAGTAGCTGTTCGACAATGCCGTGCGCCGCTTCGTATTCGTGCGCGCCCTGGTAGCTTTGCAGCAGCTTCCATACGGCTTCGCGCCGCGCATCGCGCGCCGCCTCTGGTGCTTCTAGTACGCGTTTGTAGGCACCGGCGGCCTGCAGGTAGTTGTGAAGGGCGAACTGATAGTTGGCCAGACGCAGATAGGCGTCGGCGCTCTGAGGGCTGTCGGGATAGTCCTGCACAAAGCGCACGAGCGCTTCCAAGGCGCGCGCCGCGCCCTCTTCGCTGGGAGCGGCCGCGTTTTGCTGCCAGAGCGTTTCTGCTGCGTAATAAGCTCCCTCGCCGGCGGCGCGACCGCGTCGTTTAACCACGTCGCGAAAGGCCTTAAGCGCTCTGTCGTAATTTTTTGCTCGCTGGTAATAGCGACCTTCCGCCAGCAGGAAGCGCTGGTCCCACTCCGACTTTTCACCCATGCGATCAGCGTAGCGCTTAGCAGCTTTGCGACCCTCTTCAATGCGCTGAAGGCGAAACAGTGCCAGCGCGTATTGGCCGTAAACTAGCGAGTCGGATACGTCCCTTTCTAGCAGGGGTTGGTAGATGCGCCGCGCCTGGTCATACTGTTTCAAAGCAAAGGCAATATGGCCTGCCCGCGCACCGGCCTGGTTGGCCAACGGCGCTTCGGGAAACTCGTCGCGGACCAGAAGAAACTGGCGCACGGCTTCGTCTTCCTGACCCAAGCGCACGAGCAAAACTGCCTGGTCAAAGTAGATGCTGTCGCGCGCAGCTACCTCGACCTCTTCGCCGAGCAGGCGCCGATACGTTTGCATGGCTGCGCTATACTGTCCCATGTGATGGTAGGCGCGCGCTAGCTGTCGACGCACCCGGCCGCCCGGATCGCGCACGCCGGCCGCTTCGGCAAGGGGCCGATAGAGCTCGGCCGCTGCGCCGTATTCGCCCAGTGAAAAGTACGTGTCAGCCAGCAGTAGCAGAGCCTTGCGGCGCGCGGGAAAAGCCGGATACCCCCATCGCAGTTCCTGCAGTCGGCCAATCGCCTGTTGGGGTTTTTCCTGAGCGAGCCGCATCTGTCCCAGCTCAAAGAGCGCGTTGGCAACGAGCGGGCTGTCGGGGTATCCCTGCAGCATGCGCTCGAGCGAGTCGGCTGCCGCCTCGTACTGGCCGCGCTGGGCAAGGCACAGTCCGATGCCAAAGAGGGCCTGCGAAACGAGCGGACTCTGCGGAAAGAGCCTGCGCAGACTCTCGTAGTCGGCAATAGCCGATTTAATCTTTACATCCTCTCCAGCGCCCAGTGCACGCCGCGCTTCGGCTAGCTGGAAAAGGGCTTGGTCCAAATGATCGCTTCCCTCGCGGCTGTAGGTGCTCACAAAGCGGGCAAATCCGTCCTCGAGCGTAGAGAGCCGCAGCGAATCGGGTCCGCTATCGGCCTCAACCTCAATCAGGCGCATTTGGGCGCGTTGAGCCCAAGAAGAGGCCTCTGCTCTGGATAGGATGCGATACTCTTGCAAGGCCAGCTCACGCAGTGAATCGGCCGTAGAAACGCGCTCTTCCATGCTGCGCTGTCGCGCTAGACTGAGCAGGCTTTCGGCGAGAAAAAACTGAGCTTCGGGGCCGTATGTAGTGTGGGCATAAGCGGCTGCGTAGTGTTCAAAAGAGCGAGCTGCGCTCGCAAAGTCGTGGTGTTCAAAGAGTGCATGCGCCACGTCTAGCTGCACGCTTTGACGCGGCGTTCCGCTGAGTTCATCAATCCACGCTTGCTGCAGGGCTCGACTCAGCTCGGCCGGGTTCATCACCGTGAATTCGCGTAAATACTCAATGCGCTGTCGCGCGGTTTCTGCGTGCGGTGCCCCTGGGAAGAGCTCGAGATAAGCCACGTATTCGCGCAGCGCTTCGCGCGGCTGGTCGCCCGCTTCAAAGGTGCTGGCTAGCCCAAACTGAGCCTCTGCGGCTACGTCGCCTTGTCCAGCGGCCAGCTGGCGGTAAATGGCGACGGCTTCCTCTCGGTATCCTGTAGAGGCGTAGAGCTCGGCTAGCACGGCGCGGACGGCCAGCGCATCGGCGGCTTCTTCGCCCGCTTCTTGCAGGTAGCGGCGGTACCACGTTATGGCGCGGCTCTGATCGCCCCGTGCCTTATACAGGGCGCCCAATTCGCGCAGCGCTTCCAGCGCTTCTCGACCGTCACCCACCTGTATCAAGCCCTGAAAAAGGCCCACGGCCAGCGCAAACTGGCCCGCTTGTCCCAGCGCGATAGCCTGTCCCAGCCGGGCGCGCAGATAGTGCGCGTCGCCGGGCCGAAGCTCGTCTAGCAGAGCGCGGTAGTGGGTAAGCGCTTCGGCCGTTTGGCGACTCTGGCGCCGTGCATCGGCTAAACCGAGCAGGGCGTCGCGCTGTAGTGTGGGGTCTTTCAAGCTCGACTGGGCGCGTGCAAACGCGTCGCCCGCTTGGTTGAACAGCCGCTGCTCATATAAATGATTTGCGTAGTCGACGTATGCGCTATCGGCCTGCGGCGCGTTGGCGAATTGATCGTACAGTACGGTGAACTTTTCGGCAGCTCCGTCGCGGTTGCCTAGAAAAAGATCGATGCGCCCGTTTAAAAGTTGGGCAGAAGCGGCTTGGGGTGGAGCCGGTTTGGCCAGAGTGATTTGTCCGAGTAGACGCTGCGACTCGTCGGCGCGTCCAGCCGTAAAGAGCAGCTTGGCCAACTGGTAGCGCGCTTGGTGCACGGCCGCGCTCGTGCCATACTCGTTTAGCACGCGCTGGTAGAGGTCGACCGCGCGCTGCGGATTCTGTCCGTAGGTGTGATTGGCCGCTGCATCTATTAAGACCTGTCCAGCAAAATCGCTGGCACTAAAGCGTCGCTGCACGTCTTCGTAGGCCAGCGCGGCGGCGGCGTATTGACCGATTTTTGACAGGCAGGCGGCCCGCTCTCGCCGAGCATCGGCCGTAGCTAGGTGGTCAGGGTGCTCAAGGAAAAAGGTTTCGTAGGCGCTGGCGGCCAGTGCACAGCGACTGCTGTTGCGGTACGACCGCGCTAACATCAGGCGCGCCTCGGCTAGCTGTGGACTGTTGGGATAGTTGCGGATAAACTCGGCAAAAAGCGTGGAGGATGTGGCGTAATCGCCCGCGTCGCGGAAGAGGTTCCGCGCCAGCTTAAAGTCATCTTCGTCGCTGCTTTGCGCCCCGGCGGGCAGGACCCATAGAAGCGACGCTAACATCAGGCGCGTGGCGTATTGTGTAAATGCAGACATAGACCTGTCATTCTGTCAGTTTTTACCTATTATAGTAGATTATACGACAGAAGAGGTCAAGATCCATGATGGAGAGTGAGTGGACGGAGCGCGCCGGGGCAAAAATCAATTTGGGGCTGAAGATTTTGGGCAAGCGCTCCGACGGCTATCACGACATACTGAGCGTGGTGCAGGGCATTGATCTGGCCGATACGCTGCATTTTAGGCCGGCGCAGCACAGCTCGATGACCTGCACGGATCCCGAAGTTCCCTGCAATGGGGACAATCTCGTACTGCGGGCGATGGCCTTGTTTTCACGACGCGCACCCGTTACCTGTCAGCCGCTAGCAGTGCATCTGGAAAAGCGCGTTCCCGTAGGAGCTGGCCTAGGCGGTGGCAGCGCCGATGCGGCCGCCACGCTGAGGGCGCTCAACGCATTACACGATAACCCCTTTGACGCGGAAGGCCTGCGAACGCTTGCCGCTGAGCTCGGTTCGGATATCCCTTTTCTAATTGAGGGAGGCACGGCTGTCATGCGCGGCCGGGGTGAACTTCTGGAGCCGCTGAGCTGGCGAGGGGACGTCCACTACGTGCTAGTCTATCCCGACGTAGCGGTCTCTACCGCATGGGCCTATGGGCGCGTGGAACTCGTCTTGACAGACCCCAGTCCCTATACTAAATTTGTGACTTCCTTGAGCGGCGGGTGCGTTGACTACCGGGAAATAATGGGAGTGTTGGAGAACGACTTCCTGCCCGTAGTCGAAAGCGCCTATCCCATCGTCGCAACGCTTCGTTCTCATTTGGAGCAAGCCGGTGCCTGCGTCACATCCATGTCGGGCAGCGGTTCCACGGTTTACGGCCTCTTTGACGACCGGAACGCCGCCCTCAAGGCTGAAAAAAAGCTACGAGCGCAGGGCCACCGGTCTTTTTTTTGTCAGCCGCTGGTCAGCGATACATACAATTAGTCTTTGGGTAGCCCGGTCGTTCAATTGGCAGGACAACTGATTTTGGTTCAGTTTATCGAGGTTCGAATCCTCGCCGGGCTGCCATTTTTTCTAAGGAGAGGTATTCCATGCCGGCAGTTCCACTTAAGCTCCACGAGCGGGCTCAGGTCTCGCTAAAAATCGCCCCCCGTCAGGAGCAGGGCAAAGGACCTGTGGGTCAGCTCAGGCGTTTTGATGGGCAGGTTCCCGGTGTGCTTTACGGCCACAAGCAGGAGCCGTATGCCTTTAAGACGGATGCACACACCTTTGAGCAGATCTTGAGCAAGGGCGGTCAAAACTCAACCATTAAAGTAGAGCACGAAGACGGCAAAGACTCAGAAGGCGCCCTAATTCGCGAGATCCAATACCATAAGGTGCGCGGTCACGCGATGCACTTGGATCTGCTGCGTATCGATCCCAGCGAGACGCTGAAGGCCGAAGTGCCGCTAGTTACCGTGGGCGTTCCGGACGGCGTGCGCAATGGGGGCGGTGCTCTGCAGCAGACGCTGACGTCCATCGAGGTCGAATCCGTCGTGTCTGAGATGCCGGCCGCCATTGAGATTGATATCTCCTCTCTCGTTATCGGGGATAGCCTGCACGTCAGCGACCTGCTTGAACAGGAGCCCCGCATTACTACCGACTCGGTGCGCACTATCGTCAATATTTTGGCGCCGCGCCTCTCTGGTGCCTCCGACGCAGAAGAAGCAGAAGAGGGAGAAGAGGGAGAAGAGGGAGAAGAGACAGAAGAGTCGCAAGAGTAGCGTCGCTTGCGTATTGTCCTCGGGCTGGGCAACCCAGGCGCCCGCTATACCGACACGCGGCACAATATCGGCTTTGTGTTGGTCGACTATCTGGCGCGGCGGGCGGGAGTCGAGTGGGTGGCCAGTGCACGCGATCACAGCGTGCTGGCCGAGGTGGACTGGGACGGCCAGCCGGTGCTGCTGGCCAAGCCCCAGACCTATATGAATCGCAGCGGTCTGGCTGCGCGTGCCCTGTGCGCGCGTTTTGCCGTGCCGCCGGGCGACGTGCTGGTCGCCTACGATGATTTCTTGCTTGATTTTGGTCGCCTGCGTGTGCGCGGTCGCGGCAGCGACGGCGGCCACAACGGCTTAGCCTCCATTATAGAAGAGCTGTCCAGCCAAGACGTACCGCGTCTGCGCTTGGGCATTGGTCAACCGCCTCAGGGCGGCGACATTGTAGAGTACGTGCTGGCGCCTTTCTCACAGAGCGATCGCGAACTAGAAACGCTGGTTGAGCGTGGCGCAGCAGCCATAGACACCTATTTCGCAGAGGGCATTGAAGCGGCAATGAACCGCTTTAACGGTGCTCTCTGATAAATGAACCGCAGGCGAAGCAAGTTCTTACCGCGGGGGTAAAGGGGAAGCAATGGAAAGTTGGACAACAGCAGCACCCTTTTTGGGTCTGGCAGGTTTGGCCTGTTCACTGTTCCTGTACATGTATGTGAAGAAGGGACCCGTTGGCACGCAGGAGATGGCCGCTATATCCGAGGCTATTCACGAAGGTGCGATGGCCTTCCTCAAGCGTGAGTACACGATCCTACTCGTTTTCGTCATAGCCGTTTTTGCGCTGCTCTTCGCTTTTATAGGTGCCCAAACGGCCTATGCTTTTCTGGCAGGTGCCGCCTGCTCTATCGCCGCTGGCTTTACGGGCATGAAAGCGGCCACCCACGCCAACGTGCGCACCGCGCAGGCCGCTAATCAGCAGGGCCAGGGCCCTGCGCTTATGATGGCCTTTTCCGGCGGTGCAGTGATGGGCCTGTCGGTAGCGAGCCTTGGCCTGCTGGGTGTGGGCGCGCTGGCCAACCTGTTTGGCATTTGGGAAAACATCGGCGCTTCGGCGTCGATTAACGGCTTTGCTATGGGCGCCTCCTCCATAGCGCTTTTCGCGCGCGTGGGCGGCGGTATTTTCACCAAAACCGCTGACGTTGGTGCTGATTTGGTCGGTAAGGTTGAAGCCGGTATTCCGGAAGACGATCCGCGGAATCCGGCGGTGATTGCCGACAACGTGGGGGACAACGTCGGCGACGTTGCTGGTATGGGTGCCGATATCTTCGAGTCGTACGTCGGTTCGGTTATTGCCACGACCGCCATTGCGGCGACCGCTTCGCTGGCGGCCCTGCAGGTGCTGGCTCCGGGTCTGGACGAGGCGGCCGGTCGGTTGGCCACCATGAGCTTTCCCCTCATCGTTATCATGATCGGTCTTCTGGCCTCAATCGTGGGCGTGTTCAGCGTGCGCGTCATGCAAAACGCCGATCCGGGTGCGGCTCTGCGCTATTCGACGTTTATCTCCGCAGCGCTTCTGATAGGCGGTGCCTACTGGGCGAGCGGACAGCTCGGTCTGTCCAACAGCGTGGTTTGGGCGCTGAGTGCGGGCTGTATCGCTGGAATCGTCATTGGTTTACTGACGGAATACTACACGGGCGGCAAGCCTATTCGCGATATCGCGAAGGCTTCGGAAACGGGTTCGGCCACAAATATCATCTCGGGTCTGGCCGTCGGTATGGAAAGCACTGCGCTGCCCATTTTGGGGATCGTCGCAGCGATTGGGCTGGCTTTTAACTTTGCCGGTCTCTACGGCATTGGCATTGCGGCTGTGGGTATGTTGGCCACGGTGGGTATCACCATGTCGGTCGACGCCTATGGACCGATCGCTGACAACGCGGGCGGTATTACCGAGATGGCGGGCTTGGGCGAGGATACGCGTAAGATCACCGACGGTCTCGATTCGCTGGGCAATACGACGGCCGCCATCGGCAAGGGCTTTGCCATCGGTTCGGCGGCGCTAACGGCCTTGGCCCTCTTCTCCGCATATACCTCTACCATTGAACAGGGCACCGGCCAGCCCGTCGTAATCGACGTGACCGAGCCCATCGTGGTGATCGGTCTGTTTATCGGTGCGATGATTCCCTACTTGGCCGCGGCCATTACTATGACGTCGGTGGGTAAAGCAGCCCATACGATGGTCGAAGAGGTGCGCCGTCAGTTCCGCGAGATTCCCGGCCTAATGGAGGGCACGGGCACGCCCGACACCAAGCGCTGCGTCGAGATTAGCACGGCGGCTGCTCTGCGCGAGATGATCGCGCCCGGTCTGCTGGCCGTGCTGGCTCCGGTGGTCGTGGGTTTTGGACTGGGTCCGGTTGCTCTGGGCGGCATGCTGGCCGGCGCCACCGTTAGCGGCGTCCTGCTGGCGCTGATGATGTCCAATAGCGGCGGCGCTTGGGACAACGCCAAAAAGTGGATTGAAGAAGGCAATTTCGGCGGTAAGGGCTCCGAGCCGCATAAGGCCGCCGTGGTGGGCGATACCGTTGGCGATCCGTTCAAGGACACGTCCGGCCCTTCTCTCAACATTCTAATCAAGCTGATGTCGGTTATCTCTCTGGTGCTGGCACCGCTTTTCGTCTAAGGGCACACGCGCTCTTCGGACTATAACCAAGGAAGCAAAGAATACATGAAGAATTACGAACTCGTATGCATCTTCGACCCCCAGGTCGGCGAGGGCCAGTTTGAGCAGGCCGTCGAGCGCTACAAGACCTATATCACCGACAACGGTGGCGAGATTGTAAATGTCGATCTCTGGGGTCTGCGCCGCATGGCCTATACGTCGCAGAGCCTCAAAAACCGCCGTCAAGGCTACTACGTCCTCTATCAGTTTACGGCTGAGCCGACGTTTGTTGAGCCTATGGAGCAGTCGATGAAGCTGGACGACGAACTGCTGCGCCATCTAGTCATCGCCGTTGAAGACGAGTTTATCCGCGTGCCTCAGCTCATGCCGGAAGACTATCTCAAAGAGCAGCTAGCTCCTCCGCGCCGCGAGCGTCCTGGCCGTCCGGGCGATCGCCCCGACCGTGGACCGCGTCGTGACCGCGACGACGAAGCACCGCGCCGCGCAGCACCCGCCGAGGCATCTGAGGGCGAAGGTGCCGCTGAGGCTAGCGACGACAGTCCGGCATCAGAAAAAGAAGAATAGCACCACGTTCCCCGTGCCGATGGGCTAAGCTATGCTGATCGTTATCGGCATTGCGCTAACCAGCGCGTTGCTGCTGCTCAGCGTGCGGGTGGGCACGCGTTCGTCGCTGCCCGTTGCCGTCTTTTCTGGGCTGGCCGCTTTTTTTCTGCTGGGTCCGAGCTTCGGTTTGGCGCCACTGATGGGCTGGGCTGCTGTCTACCAAATGGAGCGCGGCGCGGGCTTTGGCAACGTAGTGGCCGGTGCCCTGCTGCCAGTAGGGGTCTTTTGCCTGTGGTTGGTCTTTTTGTCCGACAATCCTCAGGTCCTCCAGGAGCGCTTTGATCTGGTGAGCGCGCAGTTTCAGTCGCTGGGCCTGGAAATGGATCCGCAGGTGATGGAGGCAATGATTCACTTGGTGCTGCGCGTGCAGCCGTCGGTGGAATTCATTTCGCTGCTGCTGAGTTTTTTACTGGCCTTTCGCCTGGCGTTTTTGCTGGCGCCGCGCTTTGGCCTACCGTTTCCCGAGGCGCCTCCCATGATGCTGTGGCGTCCGTGGGAAGAGCTGATCTGGATTACGATCGGTGCGCTGGCCCTCTCGCTGCTGGGCGTGAGCTGGCTAGCGGATTTGGCGCTGAATGCGGTCGTAGTTATGTCTGTGATTTACGCCGCGCAAGGGTTGGCCGTCCTGCGCTTTTTTTCTCGGCGCCACGGCGTGCCGAGAGCGTTGGAGCTGCCTTTTTATATCGCGCTCCTACTGCTACCGGGCTTGGCTCTTATCGGGTTGGCCTTTGCCGGACTGTTGGATACGTGGTTTGACTGGCGGCGCTTGCGGCCCGCGCCGTTAGAAGACGAAAATAGAGACGAAGATTAAAATTGACGTTTCCCCCTGAGTGGAGGACGATACCGTGAAAGTAATACTCTTAAGAGATGTAGAATCCCTCGGCAGCGCCGGTGAAGTAGTGCAGGTCAAATCCGGCTTTGCGCGCAACTTTCTCATTCCGCAGCGCCAGGCCTTAGTCGCCAGCGACACCAACGTGGCGCAGTTCGAATCCAAGCGCAAGCAGCACGCGGCCGTGTCCGAGCGCGAGCAGCGCGCCGCCGAAGCTATCGCCAAGCAGCTGGAAGCCGATTCGATTACGGCGCAGGTGCGCGTGGGCGAAGAAGATCGCCTCTTCGGTTCGGTCACGGTGCAAAACATCGCCGACCTGCTGGCCGAAAAGGACTACGACATCGATCGCCGCGCCATTCAGCTCGAAGAGCCGATTCGCGCGCTGGGCGTCTACACCATCGACGTGCGCCTGCACGCCGACGTGACGGCCAAGGTCAAGCTCTGGGTCGTCAAAGAGTAAGACGCACCGCGGCTGTTGCCGCCGGGTTTTTTATATAGATTAAAGAGTGTGGGGCGCCTGCGGGCGCCCGCCTTTTTTTTCCCCAGTAACGACGGAGATTGACTATGCCCGCCTGGTCTCGGTTTGTTCTCTATGCGGTCTTCTTCAGCGCCGTTGGCTGTGGTTCGGAGTTTACCAAGGGTCCTTTTGAGCAAATAGAGGACGAAGCCTGGCAGGTCGTCAACGAGAAGGAAGACGGCGACGACGGGATTTTTGTGCAGGCCACGCTGCGCACCTTTGCCTATGAGATCGCCAGCGCCTATGCTCGGGCCGAGCGCGAAGAACTGGGTCAAGAGCAGCTGGAATATCGCCTTAAGCAGATTATCCACTCCTATGTGGACGGCACCTATCCGGCCGAAGACGGCACGGACTTCAACAGCCTCTACCTGCAGTACCTCGTTTTTGTAGACCCCAGCTTTAACCCCGAAAATCCGCTGCAGAAGCAGAAGTTCAATACTTTCCGCGACCAGTTTATCGACCGACTGATGCAGAAGGTCTACGACCCCAAGTACCCGATGCTGCGCGATCACTACGACGAGCGCTGGGGGTTAACCCTGTATAATCGCCTGGTGTTTGTGGTCTATCTCAACGGCGAAGAGGCCACCGACGAGCCGCCCATTGCCGACATTGGCGAGCGCACGTTTTTGGTCGATCAAGACGGCAACCGCTACAAGCCTAGCGGTACGGCTGGCCCCTATCCGTACGAGAGCGATCGGCCCGGCAGCGAGACGCTGCAGAAAAAGGCCTACTATCGGGTATTTTTTCCCAACCGAAAAGCGGATATGAAAACGCCGATTGTCGACGCCAATACGGAGTCGCTCGAGCTGCATATCGAAGGCTTGGGCAGCGAGGCCGTGCGCGTCTTGCAATGGGATTTCCCGCTCGACTACCCAGAAGTTGAGCAGCGCCGCCTGCCCAGCGAAGCAGTGATTCGCGCGCGCAAAGAAGCCGAGCGTGCCGAGCGCGCAAAAGCGCGGCAAGAGGCCGAAGGAAAGTAGACCCGAAGAGATATCGTGGGAGCGGTTGGTTCTCTGGTGAGGCCCGCGGTCTTCAAAACCGTTGTGGTGCTGCGAGAGTAGCGCTAGGTGTGTTCGATTCGCACACGTTCCCGCCAATTTATAACGTGTTACTAAGAAGGGGCTGCGAGGCGATCAATCTTGCAGCCCCTTTGTTTTTGGAGTGAGAAAACTCCGTGCCGTGAAGCCGTTTATGAGGCGCTGGTGCCAAATAGTGCCATCTTTTCTGACACGCCGTAGTCCAATCGCTCAATCGCGGCCTTCTCGTGATCGGGCGAGACGTGGGCATAGCGCAGGGTTGCCTTGAGATCGGCCCCCGACATGAGAGCGTGCGCTACCAGTCGGGCAGACCGAATCCGCTGCCGCGCGTCAAACGGCGCGCCACCTCGGCAATATGTGGATGCGGATCGTGCAGCACGGCTTCAAAAAGGTCGCTGTGTTCCCGTGGGTCGATGCGTTCGAGATGCTTTGTTACGCTGAGCCGCACGTGATTTTCGGGATCGGTCAAACCGCGCCAAAACCAATCGATTGCCCGTTCTCCCCCGCGCATTGCCATGACTTCAACGGCTGCCGCCCGCAGGCGCTTGTCCTCGCTGTGCCCGTGGTGTTCGACCACTTCGACCTCAATCTCGGGACACTGGCGCATCGCTTTACACGCGGCGATGCGCACTTCGATCTGTGGATCTTCGAGCATCATCGCACACCACTCGAACAGGTCGGGATGTTCCATATCGGACAGCAGCCGCAGACCGCGCATCCGGCGCTGAGCCTTGGGTGCGTCCAGGCAATTGAGCGCCTCGCCTACGCGTTCATCTTCCGCTTCATCGGCCTCATCGCTCTGGCCATCCCACGGCACTCGCTGCGTTCGCCTCCAAGTGCGGACGTTGCGCAGGTCTATCTCGAATCCAGCGAAGCGGTCGGGCATCCACTCGCGGGCACGGGCGAGAATCTCTCGACCGCTTATGTGCTCTCGTGGATTGCGCTCCAAGCGGCTACCAATCCACTCGGCCAGACGGCCAATACCCGGATGGCGCGGACTGACGCCTAGGTGGTCCTTTACGTCGAGCACGCCGTTGATCCAACGGGCCAATTCGCGCGGGGTCTCGGGTATGTGCGACGCCGTAGAATGGGAGCGAATAGCCTCGGGCGGCACCTGGCCGCGAACCGAAATGACGTTGCCGCGGACGATGACCTTGCCGCGTCCGTGTTTACGACGCAGTCCATCCAGATCGATGTGGCACGTCAACACTACGGGGCGATCCTGCGAGCGCCGCGCCTGGCTCTGCGCTCGCTGGCGCGCATAGGCACGATGTTGCGCAAACCACACGCGCTTGGAAGGAACGCGGGGTCGCAACCCTTCGCGGGCAATGCGCCGGGCTCGCTCTTGAGTAGTACCGTGATAAACGATCATATCCCGCGCTATCGTCTATGAAAGTGAATCCCTAGGGAGGCCATAGTGTAGTGCAGCGTACGGCACAGGGCCGCTGTCCCTCCTAGGGTGATCGAAGAACAGATTCTCAGATTCGCTCATTTAATGAGCGTTTTGTTAATCGGATATAACTAGATATCATTGTACGCAATAGTATATGAATGACACGACGCCTACTCAACTTTGACGGCGATCCGTTAAGGATAAATACTAAATGATTGAAAGACTGTTTGATGATATTGAACTGACGATTGTCTTTGCTGGTATGATAATCTTTGCGCTTTATGGATTTTGGTTTATTGGATATAAGGTCTATGCCTTTTTCTACATAGAAGAGCCAGATGTGTTCTTGCTCATGGATGATAAAGAAGAGACCTCTTCGGAAGGGGAAGAAGAATCCCTGCCGGAATACGGATCTGGGGCCCCTTCCGACGTACCTTCTGTTGGAGAATAGCCGTCTTTGGTAGATTGATAAAAGAGGCACAGTCCTATGGGATTAATTGAGTAGGAAGCGGTTTAGTCGACAATATGGAAATCATCTCTGACTGGCTAGAAACCATCTCTGATTGGGATATAGAAGATTTTGAACAAGCATTTATGCTACTTGGCCTTATCGGCGTTGGGCTTTTTGGGCTAGCGTCTTTGGGCTACAGGATCTACGCCTTTTTCTTTCCTGAGAAAGGGCCCTTCCCTTGGGAGGATGGATGGGGTGAGGAAGAGACGCCTTCGGAAGACGAAGGAGAACGACACAGGTATAGAGAAGGAAAAGAGAGGGACACATGAGTTGTCTAGAGGAGAGTAGATCGTGAGCGAAATGGAGCAACCAGGCATAAAGGTATTCTCGGAGGAG
>Ga0255759_10003237_pt1 | contig 14343 bp, 18 predicted proteins | sample 101ome_20_FD_179959 | JGI IMG/M metagenome (GOLD analysis project Ga0255759, IMG submission 179959) | Coastal salt marsh microbial communities from the Groves Creek Marsh, Skidaway Island, Georgia - 101404AT metaG (version 2) | ecosystem: Environmental > Aquatic > Marine > Intertidal zone >...
ATAAGTGGGAGAAAGTGGGAAGAAGTATTGTTATTTATAACCCTTATGGGTTATTGTGTATATACTATGGGTATATTTCTCTTATAGGATATTGTGTATATAGTATTGTGATATATCCCTTTAGGGTAATGATAAACTATTGTGTGGATATCCCCTATTAGTTTTAGGGAATTAGTCTTTAGATGACCTTCTGTGGGGGATTTGGGGTAAAGTTCTTTTCAGACCCCGTTAGTGACCCCGATAGGGGGAACGTCCCTGAAAGGGAAAAGGGGGATGGAAATAAGTTTACACCTATATCCCTAATAACATATTGTAACCTATGAATGTATATGTGGATTTCTCTGATATGAATACTTGTGAGTTAATGTGGAATTGAACTTTACTATTATCTTCTCTGTATTCGTATATTCTTATGTATGGTTTTAGTTTGAGTGTATAGTAGTTATCGTGACACCACCCGTTCTGTATATTGATTGAGAATATATCTTGTTCTATTCTATATCCTATAAAGTAATATGGTACTGTTCCTCTTGTATTTCTTGAGTAGTCCCCGTAGTCTTCTATTGTTGGTATAATCCATTGTAAGTTTGTGGATTGTTGTCTTACTGTTTCTTGGAAGAATACGTTTGTTGATGTTGGATAGTCTACAAACCCCGCTTCTATATTTAATCCGTTCTTGTAGTATAGGGTTAGTGAGTTGTATGGGAACAATATATATTTTTCTATGGACATTGATGTTTCCACCCCGACTATTGATTGTCCATTAATCTTTGTTGATAATAAGAAGATTAATAAAAATACTATATGTTTCCACCCCATATTAATAAATATCTTTATCTATTTTATGAATTGTGTATATTATAAAGAAAACCGTTGTTATGGAGTTATTATTGTTTCAGATATTTGTGTTCATTACTTACGTTTCTTTTATTGTAAGTTCTTATGGAGTATTGCCGTCCATTAGTGATAGTTGGTATTCATTACCTGTTGGGAGAAAAGGATTGTTTACACTCTTCACGTGGGGAATTGGAATACCTATGTTATTGTATGGAACCCTGCCGATGTTTGTATCAGGGATTGGATTATGTTTTGTGGGTGCTGCCACTCAGTTTAAGATGAAAGAATCTTATACTCGTGTGATTCACTTTGCTGGCGCCGCTGTGGGTATTGTTACTCCCCTGTTGTATTTCTTTTTATCTTTCGGTGTGGGTCTACCATTCCTTATTCAGTTGGCATCCACCGCCATCATTATGTATGGTGATGAATTTAAGAATAAGTTATGGTGGATTGAGATTGTCGGTTTCTTAATGGTTGTTTACGGCATTTATTCTGTCCTCCCCGAGATGTATTATGTGGGTGTTTGATAACATCCTCCGTGGTCTTTTTATCATGATGAAGATTACCCTTATTGGGTATGCTTTAATTCACGTATTTTTAGTTATTCGTCAGTGGTTCCGAAACTTGAATTCTTAAGTATTTATTGGTATGAATAATACTGAACAGATTGTTAGAAAAGTTATGGACAACTTATATGTTGACCCGACCGAAGGTTTCCTTTTGGATTATAAGGTTGAGGTTGATGATGAAGGTGGTGTTATTATTCATGCTCTGATTGATAAGGATAGTTATTGGAGTGATGGAACTCCTACCCATCAGAATCCCACAGGCACAGGTGGATATTTTAATATTATGGCGTTTAAGAACACTGTGAATGAAATCCTGAAATATGTTAGCATTACTGATGTGGATGTTAAACCTTATATTAATGATGACGATAAAGAGGTGTTAAGGTTTATGGAACTGTAGTCTATGAATATTACTGAAGACATAGTAAAACAATTATTGAATACTTTGGTTACCCCTGAGTTTGAAAAAGATATTGTCGGTTATGATGTTATCTTGCGTCAGATGGATGGTAAGACAGGTATCGGTGTTGATGTTTTGATGCCCCATTCTATGACGTGGGATAAGTCATTGGAATATTCTATTGAACGTAGAGTTAGAAACGTAATGAAATACTTATCCCCATCTTTTGTGATGGTGGAGTTCTATAATGTGATAGATTACTGATATGAAGATTACTGAAGACATGGTGAAAGGGTTATTGGAGAAGTTGTTATCTCCGAGCTATCCTGATTTGATTGACGACTATATGGTTGATATTAGAACTTTGTCTGACCCGGCCTCTCACAGATGGAGCAACATGGGGAGGGGATGGACTCTTATTAGTGTGGGAGTTATCGTTCACCCCGAAGTCTATTACGAAATGGATACTTATACAGGTAATCCATTTAGTGGAATTGATAGGAAGATTACAAAGGAAGTTAATGATGTATTGAAATATCTTGGACCGAGCCAAAAACAGGTAAGTATATTCGTTATTGATGATGAATGGACCGAACTGAGTGAGTTGATGAAGAAATTCTTGAAGAGTGAATATACCCCTGAAAGATATAGAGATAGTCTCGGAGTTCGTAGTAAGAAATATAAGGTCGTTAGTAAAGATAATAACACCATTGTGGTTGAGACCGATGCTGATGTAGATTTATTGAACGGTGAACTGAAAGATATGGTCAGGGACTATTTATCTAACAACATGAACCTAAACCCCGATTGGCAAATCATATTTAAGGAAAGATGAAAAAACAATATTTAATTACTCGTGAGCAGTTGGACCGTGTGGTGGCCAACTATCTTGATGAAAAGATGAGAGGTGGTCGTGTGAAGACCCTTAGAAATCAATTCTCTAAAGGTAGTTTGTTAAATGCATTTATTACTGCAGGTAATGAACCACTTTTCATCCTTTTTGAATATGAAGGAAGTTTTGATTATGATGATAATGATGGTCCAAGAAATGTGTTATCTATTAGTGAGGACCTTGTGGATATGTTGAGTAAACATGTCGGCATCAGAAAACACAAAGCCATGGACATCATCTCTGATTGGTTTGAAGAAACTTATGATTTTGATTTTGTAAAAGTTGAAACAAGTAAGTCCCCTGAAAAAACAATAAAGGGATGGGAAGATTACATTTCTCGCTGATGGTGGCTGGCACTTAATCCCCAGCCCCTTTTTTCTTAATTATAGAAGTTTTAAGTCCAACTCTTCGGCTCTGTCCATCCACGTTTGATATATCTTATCTCTGACATCAGCATCAATACTGTATGTATCCATAAAGTCATCAAACAAATCTCTGAATGGTATTCTTAACTTCTTGGACTTTAAGTTGAATCCCATTAAGAATGCATCAACCTCAAAATCTGAGGTGAAATAATCGTAGATGGTAGCCTCTCCACTATCCATCTTATCCCATAGGTCCCAATCTACTTCTACCTTCTGACCTTTTCTACGATTGATACCATCCTGTAACAGATGTTCCAATTCGTGACGTAACAACATCTTCAGGTCTATGGATAATCTTTGCCAGTTCACGTCCACAGGAAGTGTGAACTCTAACATAATGAAGTTAATGTCTTTATACTTACCTTCCTCATCTTCACCCTCAGGAGAGTTTGCCCCTTCGGCTTGGTAGGTATCTTCACTGATGGTAATCATGGTGTTTAACCAAAACTTAAGGAATGGGTGGATGATGGTAACATCTTGTCCCCATAAGGTATCACCTTCTTGACCGATAACATCCATGATGTTTATCTGAGGTCCTTCGGTATTTCCGTTTCTAAAGTCTTCTACTGCTTGTGGGAACTTATCCTTAATCTCCCTGAATATCTGATTGGTAACACGATTGATGAAGGAATAATGCTTACTCTCGGTAACCAATCCCATCATAGATTTCATGCGTGATATTTCAGTTAATAATGACATATCTTATAAATACATCATAATCTTACTTTCCATTTAATTACAAAGGTCTGCTGATTCAACTGTTACACTTCCCCACACTTCATCCACCAAATAAATGTCCACATTCTTTCTGTCAGCGTAGTAAGATTTCTTATACATTCCGTCCTTATCCAATCCTGACCACTCCAAATAGTTTACATAACATTCTTCAAAGGACGACATATCTTTGATTTGCTCGTCCAAAAGGAAATGGTGAGCCCCATAGACCTTTCTACCGTAATCGTCCTTCTCAATCACACAGGAGAAGGTATAGAGATAGTTTTTATTCGCTTTGTAAGTGTTCTCACATGAAGTCAACCACAATACTGTATAAATCAAAAGTGAAAACTTCATCCCATACCATATCGCGGCTAACCACCAATATCTTTTTATGAAAGACTGAATCTTATTTATAAATCTTTTAATCATTGTCAATAACCGTTAGGTTTCCATAATAATTTGTGTTATCTGTTCCCTTCCACAATTCCAATACGTAGAAGTAAACACCGTCAGATACATTTCCACCATCCCAATCGTTTTGGTAGTCCTCGCTCTGATATACAATTGTACCCCATCTGTTGTAGATTGTCAACTTTTTGACATCATATAAGTCAATATACCTAATCTCAAAAATATCATTCATTCCATCACCATTCGGAGTCATCACATTTGGTACCACAATAATTGGTGGTTCAGGTTGGAAACAGGTTGCGTAATTACTCTCAGAAGTATCAACACCATTTGTCGTTACCACTTTGAATATATTATTACCCACCTGTAATGTGTCAAAATATCCACAGTATGTGGTGTCAGTAATTGGTGATGATAGTAGTTTTTTCCAACCACCATTTACCATAACCATAATATCGTATTGTGTGCTATCCCAACCATTGTAACTGTTCCAATTGAAACACAATGTATCACAATTACCATCCGTTTGTAACAGTATAGAGTGAACATCTCTTGTGGTGTCCATATCAAAAGAATTATAAACCATATACACTTTGTAATTGTAACTTTGGTTATCTACAAATGTTGCAGAATAGTCGTCATAGAATAACTTATCGGGATTGAATACATAACCCACAGGTTGCCAACCCAAATCTTCACGTAAGATTACATATCTCTCAAATTGGTCTTTGAAGAATGTTGTTGTATCTACACTCCATTGAACCTGAGGATGATTATCATTGATGACTGTAACGTTTTCTAATTCCATTACTAAGTTTACACAATCGTCTACATTAACCACGAGAGTATCAAACTCATCCATCGCAATACCACATTTGTTTAGAATGGTATTACCATCGTTACCCACTTTGGAATACAGGTAATACTTTCCATTCACAGCCAATGGTCTGTTCAATACAATGGTTAAAGAATCTGTCTCACCATTTACATTACAGTTACCAATAATGTTTTTGATTGCCCACGGCTGACCCGTTGGTGAAGTCATCCTAAAATCCGTCCCATCAGGTGAAATAGAATAACAATCCAATTTGATGTCCAAATAGATGGTCACCGCAGTATCACCACAATCATAATCCACTGTTGGTAATCCTGTGGCAGTATCTATGTAATGACCTGGCGCGTCAAAGTCCAAACCAACACCATCCATCACCGCAGGAGCACATGTTGCTTCAATCTGAATCATCATATCTCTTGATGCCGTTCCCACCAAATTCCATACACCATACAAACTATCGTATCTATATTCTTTTACCAATACTGAAGCAACATCAATCTCTTGCATCGTCGGTAAGAAGTTGATAAGACCTGTCGCAGGGTCCAAATTAAAATACGATGATGTAATAGGTTGTGATGCTGACCATCCTGCATCAAAGTTAATATCTGTACCAGGATAGTTACCTTCTCTACACTTAATCATTGAGAAGATAATAGAGTCACCATCGTTCTCAATAACCGTCTGTTTCCAATTGAATGGATTGTTTACACAGAACGCTCTTACTGGCTCAGAAACAAAGATAGGTGACGAGTTCTGACCCATCGTATTGTTTAACTTCGCGTCAAAGTAAAACCCATCAGAACCCAATCCATTGGAACCATTAATGTTATCAATACCACCAGGTCTACAACATTGTTGCCACCAAAACGTAAAATCATTACAGTTACCTGGCAAAGTGACAATACCTTTATAGGCATAAATCTCCAAAGTCTTTGTGGTTGAAGATGGGACCACACAATCAAACAATGTCGGAGCAATACCACCTGAACCCGCCATCAATGTTACTGTTAAACTCTGCTGACTATAACAAGACGAGTTAATATACACCGTCTGAGTGTTTCCCATGGGAATTCCTGAATTATCTCTATATATGCGGAGTAAGACCTCATATTGACGAGCAACGTTCGTAGAATCACCGATATAACGGTATTGAATATCTCCACCCGAAAGGTGAGAACCCATCATTCCAAATGAAATAAGGAATAAGAATAAGGTTAGAAACTGTTTCATGTTGTTAAAGTTTTAATCCCACACCCATACCGATACCTAATCTACCATCGTAACGGAGTTGAGAAATGATTTCCACGTATTCCCAATGGTATAAGAACCCACCACGAATACTCATGTTTATTTGTCTTTGTTCATTGATAAGATAGATACCGTTTTGGTTTGGTGAGGACAACACATACAACTCATCATAGTACGCATCATACTTCTTCCTTGAAGTAATACCAGCAGTCACAAATGGTGAAAACCTGTCTATTGTTCTACCAGCACCAATAGAGAAGTCACCTTTGACTTCAACACCACCGGCACTTTCATCACCCCAATCTTCAACCTCCCACGTAGCAATGTTATCGTAGTATGGATACATAAGTGGTAAGGTCAAATGGTATTGAATAATCATAAATGATTCACCACCTGTGATTATGTATGGTGACATCTGACTTTGGAACATATCTCTTTCTACCATCACACCCATAGACAACCTCATCGGTTTTGATGTATTACTTTCAATAAGATTATCACTTGTGGTCATAATATAATCCCTATTGTCCCATCTACGACGAGTATTCCAATATGGGTAATACCCAACATCATATGGATTGTAATAATATGGTGTTCTGTATCTATTATTCCACGAACCATCATTATAACCATTGTTATATCCATTCTGATACCCTTGGTTATAGTTGTTATTATTATTTACAGTGGTAGTGGTGGATGAGTTTTTTGTCTCCACCTTTTGAATCTTTTGGTCTCGCTCACTCTGAGCAAAAGTGGTCTGTGTAAAAAACACACATACCACCAAAAGTATTAACTTTTTCATAGTCGGTCTTTATTTATAATTATTCTTCTGAGAACGTAGGTTCAGAATAACCTTTTTCATCATAGAAATCAATAAAGTCCACGAAATCTTCAACATCGTCCATAGTTATTTGTCTTTTTGTTCTGTTGCATACTTCACACCCATAATCGTACCAACAATACTAAATGAGTTTGTTAAAAGTATACCAAAAAGATTTGACCACGTGGACTCAATAATTTTAGAGTCGTAACCCATGTATAAAACAAAAGCATAAAGAGCAGATGTGGTAATCCCCACACCGACAATAACGGCCAACGCCAACCTTACAATGATTGATATCAACTCAAACTGAGTTTTCTTTTGCATGACTTCCAAATCCTCCAACGCTTCGTCCTTCGCTTGTTCCGCAACTTCTCTTGCATGTTCGGCAGCATCTTTGAGTTTAGATGTTTCGTCCAACGAATCTTTTAACTCTTCCATGAGTTTGACATTCTCATCGTTGGCTTTTTCTAATTCCTTGTTTTGTTCTTGAACTTGTTTGGTAACTTGTAATCTTTTTCTACGAGCGGTTGTATCTCGCTTACGACATTCCTCAAGGTAATCTTTGAATTCCTTGTCCCCTTCTGCCGCTTTGATTACCTTAACGATATTACCCTCCAAGAAAATCTTCTTTTCCTTGGAGAGTTTCAATAATAGGTCTCTGTCTGTTTTTGTTAGTTCCATATAAAAGGGTATACAGAACCAAAAATATCAAAAGTTATTTATTTATAAACCTTAAACGGTGCAGTCTTGTCAACATACCCCTCGTAGTCTTCTCTAAACTCTTCTAATCTTGGTTCAATATCATCTGATTTAATAATCCAAAACTGAGCACCAACTTTCTTTGCCTTTTCAATTTCAACCTCATCCTGTGATGATGAAATGATACCCACAACACAACCGTTACCATATTCGTAGTTAATCTTACGAATCATCTCAATACCATCGTAAGAAGAACCAATAATGTTTAGGTCCACAAAGACACACTCAGGTCTTTCGTGGTCAGGGTCATCAGGAAACCATTCCTTAAATTTACGGTCAGCCTCGTCTGAACTGTCTAATGCTTCAATAGATAAAGCAATATCTAAAAGAGAACACGCATCTTCAAATACTAAGTGAAAAAGGTTCTCATCATCAATCAACATCAATGTATTAATCATAATATATTCTAAATTTCAATTTTAATTTTTGTACCTTCTTGAGTTCTTTCAGCTGAAACTGAGAAACCATGTTCTTTCAAAATCTCAACACAAATGTTAAGACCCAAACCTGTTCCCGTTTCTTTCTGTCCCTCTTTTCTGGCATATGGCTCTGACAACTCTTTGAACTCTTCATTGGTAAGTCCTCTACCGTTATCTTCAATCACAATGAACGCACCGTCAGTATAGTTACCATCGTGGTATATCTTCACCCATTTCGTTGGGGAATCATTATACTTCAACCCATTTCTAATTAGGTTATCTATTGCAGTACAAAACAACGGTTCGTTAACTTCCAATCCCGTTGGAAGATTACTATGTAGTAATACCTGATTTTTATACGCTGTCAACCTTAGGTAATCGTCCAATATTTCCCTGATGTCACACTCTTTCTTTTCCATCTGAGCATTTGCCTTTACTAAGTTGGTAAATTCATATACCCCTGAATATACTTTTTGAGCGTGATGTAATCCATCTTCAATAAGTTTCAATGGAGAACCAATCTTCATCTCTTTGATTTGGTCCTCATCCAATCTCCTCTTCAATGACTTTATACCTCTCGGTAAGTAAGTGTTAATACCTGAGTGCATATCGTGTCTGATTATCTTAGCAGCATGTTCCAAATAGATGTTCTTCTTTTTTAAGTCGTCTCTAATCATCTGTTTGTTAACCAAGAACTCTTGTACCACCTTAAAGAATGGAGGCATGAAGAATACAACACATCCCCAACCAAACTTCGCCAATGTCAATGTCGGTTCCAATACACCAAATACTATTAATGTTTGTACCCCGAAGAACACAAACATAATAACACCAGCAACCACCAATGATATCTTAGCGTTTAACGATATACCCTCTAAAGCACTCATACTTAAAGTTCAGATTTCTTAAATCCACATTTGCCAAAGAACCACTTTGATGGACAGAACCCAGTCCATACACCAACGTTCAACATAAAGGCAACAAAAATAACAATACCCCAAATATCAAAAGTATATCCTACCAAAAGGACAATTGACATCAAAAGGTAAACCATTCTCGTATCTGTAATACTATTCAATAACTCTTTCATTATAACATATGTAAAACATTTATCAGAGCCACCTTGAGTCTTACCCATAGTCTCTGACCACGACTCAATGATTTGAACTCTTCCGTTCTGAAAATATCTTCTAACTCTTCCATAATTCTTTATATTAAATAAATAGTGGTTTCCCCTAATAAAAAACCCCCACATTTCTGTGAGGGTTTATAGTTGGTTTTATATTATTAATTCTTATTTTTAATAACCTGTTTCATAATCTCCTCACTTGCATTGAATGCATAAGTCTGAATATTAGCATTTGTCTCAACCCATTCAAACGACACAAACGTGTTTTCGTTAATCTTAAGTTTTGTCTCTTCTAATCTCTTCAATCTTTTGTGAAGGTCTTTACGAATCTCTTTATACTCAGGGTCATAAGCCAAGTTGTTTACCTCATCCTTATCTTCAATAAGGTTATATAGTTCAAACTCTTTGTAGTAACTACCCAAAGCATCAAAGTAATAGGTAAACTTCCATTCCTTGGTTCTAATACTTCTCAGTCTGTTTGCTGCCAATACCGATGATGGCATGGAAGCCGAACCTGATTTAGTATCATCAAAGGTAAATAAGATTTCCTCTTGTACTGGTTTACCTGATTCAATGATAGGTAATAAACTCACACCTCTAACGTCTGAAGGAACCGCTACATTAACCATGTCCGCTAACGTTGGAAGGATGTCCACCAATGTTGCCAACTCGTGAGACGACTTACCCTCAGGGAATAATACAGGATTTGAGATTACCATAGGAATTCTCATATTCTCCTCATATGCCACAAAAGCCTTTTGTCTCATACCACCATGGGACATTCCCATCTCTCCGTGGTCAGCCAATCTGAATACGATTGCATCATTCGCCAAATTAACCTCTTGGTCATCATATAAAACATCAATGAATTCACCAATCTGTGCATCAATCTTTGTCAACAAATACGCATAAAAGTTAAGATAGTTCAACTTCATATCGTCATTCTTAAGAACACCCAACAATCCGTCAGCAGCAATATTCGTTTGGAACTGAGCCATCGGTTTTTTGTTTCTCAATAATTGTTCGTGAGCTGTAGATGGTAACTCAGGAATAGTTCTTAAAGTATATTCATCTTCACTATATCCATAGTTCACAAACTTAGGATAACCTAAAACATCATGAGGGTTAACCAAACTCAACACCAAACAATAAGGTGTCATATCTCCGTTCTTTCTTCTCTCTCTAACCTGTTCCAAATACTCAATCGCCTCAGCAATGTAACGAGCATCGTGGTTAGGAAAACCACCACCGAAGTTCTCAGGTTTAGCATCTTCACCAGCATCAGGACCAATCCATCCTTTGAAACCAAACAACGCGATGTCTTTAGCCAGTGGGTCTCCACCATCAGAACCTTTACTCAAGTGCCATTTCCCACGGTATTGAACATCATAACCAACATCATCCAAGATTCTACCAATATTTGGTGTTTGATTATTTAATTGAATCTCACCATCAGAATACACACCACCTTCAGTCAATGTCTGAGTAACTTGGTGTTGTGCAGGGTAAGTACCAGTAAAAAGTGTTGACCTACTCGGTGAACACATACAAGTATTACAGAACGCTCTATCAAATGAGAATCCGTTCTGCTTTAACTTTGTAAGGGTCGGTAAATTTTCTTCTTCCCAATTCTCAGGGAAATGTTGAGTTGCCCTCTCTTGGTCCGTGATAATAAAAATAATATCAGGTTGAGAAGGTAACTCTAACAATTTCTCTTTTAGTCCCATATTAGTCTACGATTGATTCTTCTTCTTCAATACTGTAAACCGTTGGTTGGTTTCTTCTACCCAAGTCTTCAGGTTCCGCATCAAATCCTTTAATGGTGTAATCTTTCCAAAAGAACCCGTCTTTGGTTGTCTTCCAATCATTGAAGTTCTGTAGAGCTTCAGCCATCTGTAAACTGAAGTCAGTTGCTACAGCCTCTTCATCAAATCTACTGTTACAATCATAGTTTGAGAACCATCTCATCCACTCGGGACTACCAGGTTCATATGATGATGTAGAAGCATCAAACAATGGACTGATAGGTGAAATCTGTGGGTATTCCGCAGTTGAGTGACAGCTATAACATGAACTCATTGGGTTATCCATAGGTCCGTTCAATCTACCGTTCCATCCCAAGTGTGAAGGAGGTAACTCATTTCTGTCAGGGTTGATGATAGTTTGTTTCAAATCTAAGTTGATGTATGTGCTATCAGGAACAGGGTTAGATGTGTTCGTAGTATTCTCAGGGTCGTCTCCCCACATGATACCAACAGGAACCAAGTTGTAGAACTTATCGCTCTTGTTCATCGCACCATTATATTTGTAGTTACCCAAAACCCATCCACTCGGAGCACGGAAATCTTTAACCATCACATCCATTTGGATTAATACCACTTCAATCTCTTCTCTATCCAATGTGTTAAAGTCATACGTCGCATACGCTTTCCACCACAATCCATTCTGTAAGTAAGGAACCTGCTCTTCAACAATGTCCTTTGGAACAGACAAGAACAATAACTTAAACATTACCGTTCCTTCAGGGAAACCTCCCATATCTTCCATCTTCTCAGCACTCGGATGTAAGTGGTCTTCCCATACTTTACCGATGGTATAACCACCTTTGTCGTTGTATAGACCAACTGCCCATGCACCACCTGTAGAATAAGTGTAATCAGGACCCAACTGACCAACAGCCACAGGAGCTTCTTTTGTCAATCCGTGGAAACCTTCTCTACCGTTAGCAGAATAGTGTTGCCATGGCATGTGATACCAGTCTCTAACTTTGTTTAACTCAGGTCTGAACGCAACATCAGTGTTACCTTCAAAACAATACCTTTGTACCGCCAATAGATATTCCTTCCAATTCTCTTGGTAGTCAATCTCAAAGAACTTAGGTAATTCCGTCTCAGGCATCGTAGTAGGATAATCCTGACTTAATCTGAATACAGGGATATTGTCTTTCTCTACTGTACCAGGGTCAACCATAAACCCGAAATCAGGAAACGGTTGTTGTTCTTTTTTGTCACCTCTTGATACATAAATTAAGACGGTAATCACCATCAATATCAATACCAAAATAGACCATTTTTGTTTGCTCATAATTTATTTTTTATTATGTTTATTTATTATAAGTATACTACCCCTATAAAGAAAGAAAATTGTTTATGGCACATCCTTGGCAACACGCAATATCATCAGCACAGAAGTTCGGTGGAACACCCGATGATTACATCCACATCCACCAATGGTTTGACGAAACCAAAGGGTGGTATGCCCACATCTATCACAGGATGTTTAGACACCACTCTGAAGGTATCTTTGAGTGTGAAGAAGTATTTGGTATGTCTTTTGAGAATAGTGACGGGAAAACCGTTTATACTCGTTACATCGGAGAACAACATGTCAGAGAAGATTGCAACAACCACGTCCCAACTGCAAAAGAATGGATTGAGGGTATTCTATCAGAGAAAAAACCCATTTGGATGATGAAAACTATGAAATTAAACATAGAAGACTAATATTTATAGTCTATGGACGCAGACTTAAAAAAGAAACTACTCTTAATCTTTGATTACCTGAAACTGAATGGTTGTCAATACGCCGAAAAAGAAGGTGATTACTACACCATGAACTTTCATGACCAAAACAGTAATTGGGGATGTGTATCATCACAATATAGATTAGGAATGGTTCGTCTTCCATTAGACATCACACAAGAGTTGGAGGTATTAATTGACAACCACCAAAATGAGTTTGATAGTAACAGTGATGACCCTTACGGTTTTGAAGTGAGACTCTATCCTGACACAAAGACAATCTCCATCTACGAACAATATTCTGAATTTCTTACTGAAGATACTGTTACGGTTACCGTAGATACTGAACAAGAGCCAGAAGTCAAACAAATCATTGACCACTATTGTAAAAAAGAAGAAATCTGTAGAGGTAATATAACATTTACCTTCTATGGTGGTGGTGACTCAGGTTACATTGAGGGTGAAGGTGGTATGTCTGACTTTGATGGTCCTGCAAAACTCTACGAACCAGCAGAAGATATGTTCTACAGAATGTTAAGTAGCAACTTCGGTGGATGGGAAATCAATGAAGGTTCACAAGGTGACTGTATCATTGATATGGATTTAGAACAACTTCAGTTAGATTTTCAACAAAACTACGAAGAATCAAAATCTGATGAGGTTTGGTCCATGTCTTTGGAAGAAGGTATCAATGAGGATTGGGAGAAAGTGGAACCAACACCAGGTAAAGTGGATGATGAAAATGAAGATGTTATATTATCATCCGTCAAAAAATTACTTGAATCACTATTCTTTAATGGATTAAATGTGTCCTACCAAATTTACAGAATGCCACATCGTGACAATAAAGATTATATCAGCTTAGATATAGAAGTTGATGTAAGTAGAATTCTTGACAGTCACAAAAATTACGACGAAAAATACTCTGATGTAATCTACGACTTAGAACACGTGATAGAAACTGTTGAAAAGTATTTAGGTTTACAAAGTCAAATATATATAGGTATATCGTATTTTAACCACGACTTCCTTGATGACGAAGCTCACTACGCAACTCAAGAACTACACGAAGAGTTAATTAAGAGTGACGTATTCACCACCGCACAAGCAACTGATACTTGGATTAATGTTTATTATCGTGAAGACGATTACCCTGCAATAAGAATTGAGGCTGGTGGTCACGATATTCCTAACGAAGAATCCGACCTATTTGAAAATACCGTTTGGAATATTGTTGAGAAATACAAACACTTATCAATGGTTGTAAATTACAACGAACTTGACTTTTGGATTAATTATTGATTCCTTTTCTCTTCTTTTCTTTTGATATGTTCCCCATTATCCATGATGAACTCATA
>Ga0255759_10003240_pt1 | contig 14335 bp, 11 predicted proteins | sample 101ome_20_FD_179959 | JGI IMG/M metagenome (GOLD analysis project Ga0255759, IMG submission 179959) | Coastal salt marsh microbial communities from the Groves Creek Marsh, Skidaway Island, Georgia - 101404AT metaG (version 2) | ecosystem: Environmental > Aquatic > Marine > Intertidal zone >...
TTTGGTTATGCAGAAATAAGGGCGCACGGTCATTCAAAACTTTTTAAAGATATTCAAGATAGATCGAATGATGAAGGCCATGGCTTACTTGATGTATGGATGAGTCATGGTGACAAAGTAACCGACATTCCCCAAAACTTTAAAGTTATTGCAAGTAATACCTCCACTCCTATTGCGGCCATTGCGGATGAAGAGAAACTTTTATACGGTGTTCAATTCCACCCAGAAGTAACTCATACCAAGCAAGGAAAAGCTATTTTAAAAAGATTTTCCTTAGACATTGCCCAATGCTCTCCCAGCTGGAATATGCCAGACTATGTTGATACAGCTGTAAATTCAATAAAAGAACAAGTTCAAAGTGATCACGTTATCCTTGGCCTATCCGGTGGGGTTGATTCATCTGTAGCTGCTGCACTTATTCATAAAGCGATTGGAAACCAATTAACCTGCATTTTTGTTGATCATGGTTTACTAAGGCTTGATGAAGGTAAAAAGGTCATGGAAACATTTAATAAAAATTTAGGTGTAAAAGTGATCCATGTTGATGCATCCAAAAAATTTATGGATGACCTTAAAGGTATCTCTGATCCAGAAGAAAAAAGGAAAATTATTGGTAAAGACTTTGTAGATATCTTTCAAGAGGAAGCAAAAAAAATTGATAACGCTAAATGGCTTGCTCAGGGCACTATATATCCAGATGTGATTGAATCAGCAGGTGGTAAAACCAAAAAAGCCCACAATATAAAAAGTCACCATAATGTAGGTGGTCTTCCCAAAGATCTTAACCTGAATCTTCTTGAACCACTAAGAGAACTTTTCAAGGATGAAGTAAGAGAGCTTGGAATAGCTCTCGGTTTGCCAAAAGAAATGGTCTATCGGCACCCCTTCCCTGGCCCTGGGCTTGGAGTTAGAATTTTAGGAGAGGTCAAAGAAGAATACGCGAATTTACTTCGGCAAGCAGATCAAATATTTATCGATGAGCTAAAAAAATCAGGCTGGTATGACAAAACATCGCAGGCATTCACAGTCTTTCTTCCAGTGAAGTCTGTTGGAGTGATGGGGGATGGTCGTACATACGAATATGTAGTATCTTTGAGGGCTGTTGTTACCTCTGATTTCATGACTGCTCATTGGGCTGAATTACCCTATGACTTATTAGCTCAAATATCGAACAAAATTATCAATGAGGTAAAAGGTATTAATCGGGTTGTATATGATATTTCAGGCAAACCACCAGCCACGATTGAGTGGGAATAGAAAAAATAAATTTAAAGGAAAACAATGTTAGCTTGTCTTGATCTTGAAGGGGTATTACTTCCAGAAATTTGGATAAAATTTGCTGAAAAAACAGGTATAGAAGAACTTAAACTAACGACACGTGATATTCCTGATTATGATGAATTAATGCAAGGCAGACTTTACATCTTGAGAGAGAAAAATTTAAAAATTCAAGACATTCAGGATGTTATTGCTACATTATCACCGCTTGATGGAGCAATTGATTTTTTAAATTGGTTAAAATCAGAATTCCAAGTCATTATTCTGTCCGACACCTTTTACCAATTTGCAGGTCCTCTTATGAAGCAACTTGCATACCCAACATTATTTTGTCACAACTTAATTATTGATGATAAGGGAGTTATCGTTGATTATAAGCTTAGACAACAAGACCAAAAAACTAAAGCAGTCAAAGCACTTCAAAGTCTTAATTTAAAAGTTATTTCAGCGGGTGACTCATACAACGATACAGGTATGCTAAAGCAAGCGGATGCGGGCATTTTATTTTGTCCACCAAAAAAAGTGATTGAAGAATTTCCTCAATTTCCTGTTGCAACCAATTATGATGAATTCCAGCAATTATTTAGTGAAACAAGAAATAGACTTTTAGTTAATGCTTAATCAATTTATAAATAAGCAATGGTTAAATCCTGAGAGCCTAAACAAAGTTTATAAAAAAAATAAACCTTACCCTCATATCGTTATGGAAGATTTTTTTCACAACAATATGATTGAGAAAGTGCTTAAAGAATTTCCAGATCTCTCAAAAAAATCCAAAGATAAAATTAAACATTTTAATAATGAAATAGAAAAAAAATTTGCATCAAACGATATTGATGTTCTGTCTCCCAGTGCATTTGAATTAATTTCTTTTCTTAATTCGGAATATTTTCTTAAATACTTACAGAAGTTAACTGGTATCAAAGAATTATTGATTAGTGATCCATATTTAAGTGGAGGTGGCTATCATGAAATTAAACAGGGTGGTGTTTTAAAAATACATGCTGATTTCAATAAGCACCCAGAGATTAATCTTGACCGAAGGCTCAATTTATTAATTTACTTAAATAAAAATTGGGATGAAAAATGGGGTGGCGACTTTCAAATGTTTGATAAAAATATGAATGGGCCATTAAAAAAAGTATATCCTCACTTTAATACCTGTGTAATTTTTACTACAACTTCACATACTTTTCATGGCCATCCGGATCCCTTAATGTGTCCCAATAATAAAAGTCGAAAATCCATTGCCCTATATTACTTTTCATCAGGAAGGCCAAAAAATGAATCCATTACGACGCATGGTACACTCTTTAAAGAAAGAGATAACGAAAGCTTTAACTTAAAAAAATCTACTAATAAAATCTTTAATTTTCTTAAAAAAATTTTTTAAACATGGATCCTTTAAGTCAAGGTGTTTTAGGTTCAGCTCTTCCACAATCACTATCAAAAAATAATAAAAATTTATTTATTGTTGGAATCATTGGGTTTTTATCAGGGATGGCTCCAGATCTTGATATTTTTATAAGATCAACAACCGACCCCTTACTTTTTCTTGAATTTCATAGACAATTTACCCACTCACTCGTCTTTATTCCGATTGGAGGGTTGATTTGTGCATCAATTTTTTATCTTCTATTCAGGAATATCATTCAATTAACTTTTAAACAAACTTTTATCTATGCAACACTGGGTTACGGAACCCATGGGCTTCTTGATGCATGCACAAGTTATGGAACTTTGTTGCTTTGGCCTTTTAGCTTTGAACGCTATTCTTGGAATAATATATCTATAGTTGATCCTTTATTTACATTACCTATTCTCTTTCTCATTATTATTTCAATTTATAAAAAAAGAAATTTTTATGCAAAGATAGCTATGTGTTGGACGATAATTTATTTAAGCCTAGGATTATTTTTAAATTTATATGCAAAAAATATTACTCAAGATCTAATTAATTCAAGAGGCCATCAATCTACGAATATTACTATCAAGCCATCTCTTGGAAATTTATTGCTATGGAAATCAATTTACGAGTATGAAGATTTTTTTTATACTGATGGGATCAGAATCCTACCATCCAAAAAAATTTTTAATGGTACAAGAATAAAAAAATTAAATATTCAAAATAGCTTTCCAAATCTTGATAAGGAATCACAACAGTTTAAAGATATCCAAAGGTTTGCATGGTTCAGTAATCATCATTTAGCTGTATCAGAAATAAATCCAAATATTATTATTGATGCAAGATACTCTCTTCTACCCAATGAGATTTCAGGGCTATGGGGGATTGAGATTAATGAAAAATTTGGTCAGACTGAACATATTAAATTTATAACAAATCGAAATATGTCTTCAAAAAGATTAAAAATGCTATGGGATATGATCTGGAGTGATTAATTGAGTAGAGCCTTTGTTAAAGAAAATGATTTAGAACATGCAGGTATTGATATACCAGAACGACCATTAAGTCCTCATCCTAATTATGTCACCCTTCAGGGTTATCAAGAGCTCCAAGACAACATTCGCCTTATTGAAGAAGAATTACAAAATCTTAAAATTACTGAAGATAATACACTTTTGGAGAAAAAATATAGGTTCGAGAGAGATCTTAGGTATTTTTTAAATCGAATAAAGTCAGCAATTAAGGTTGACCCTAAAACTCAAGATAAGGATAAAGTGCTTTTTTCAGCAACTGTGCATCTCACAGATGAAAATGATAAGAAAATGATGATTAAAATTGTGGGTGAAGATGAAGCTGATACATCCAAAAATAAGATAAGTTATGTTTCCCCATTAGCAAAAGCCTTAATTGGAACAAAGGTTGGTGATGAGATTCTATGGGAGCGTCCTGCTGGAAATATTTATTTAATTGTCGATGAAATCAGTTATCAAAACTAAAGTCTCCCATCAACCTCATCAGCATTAAATAAATATTTTACGTCATAAATTATCCCGTTAGCTTTTAATAACTTTCTAGCGTCCTTAATAGTCATTTTTTTAAAGTCGTCATGAGCAACGGCAAAAATTATTGCGTCATACTCATCGTCAGCTAAATGATCTGTTAAGTGAATTTGATACTCATTTAAAACTTCTTCATTATGAGCATATGGGTCATAAACATCTACAACACACTCGTGATTATTTAAGTCACTTACTAAATCAACAACCCTTGTATTTCTAATATCAGGGCAATTTTCCTTAAAGGTGATGCCCATAATCAAAATTTTCGAACCCTTAATAGTGATACCTTTTTGTTTTAGAAGATTGAGCACATTTTTTGTAATGTGAGATCCCATACCCTCATTCACTTGTCTGGCAGAATGAATTAAATTTGGTTTAACACCAGCCGACTCTGCTTTATGAATTAAGTAATATGGATCAACGCCTATACAGTGTCCACCCACTAAACCAGGTTTAAAAGGTAAAAAATTCCATTTAGTGCCGGCAGCCTCTAATACATCTTCGGTATTAATATCTAACTTATTAAAAATCATAGAGAGTTCATTCATAAGCGCAATATTAAGATCCCTTTGAGTGTTCTCGATAACCTTTGCGGCCTCTGCAACTCGAATGGATGAGGCTTTAAAAGTACCAGCAGTTATAATTTCTTGATACAAAGCATCAATTTCATTAGCAACATCCTCATTGGAACCTGAGGTAATTTTTTTTATTTTAGTAACAGGTCTTGCCTTATCGCCAGGGTTAATTCTCTCTGGGGAATATCCACAAAAAAAGTCTTGGTTATAGGTTAAGTCCGATGAATTTTCAAGAACAGGGACACACTCTTCCTCAGTAGCTCCAGGGTAAACAGTTGACTCGTAGATGACAATATCGCCTTTTTTCAAATACTTACCAACAAGCTTACTAGCGTCAATCAGGGGGCCTAGATTAGGACCCTTATCCAAATGGACTGGAGTAGGAACCGTTACGATATAAATCCGACAATCTGAAATATCATCTTTGCTGGATGTAAAAATGAGATTGTTTAAATTTCTTAAGTCTGCTTCACTGACCTCTTTGGTTGAATCAATATTATTTTTTAAATCTTTGATTCTCTTTTCGTTAATATCAAAACCTACAACCTGTCTCTTTTTAGCAAATTCAATAGCTAAGGGTAACCCAACGTAGCCAAGTCCAATAATAGCAATTTTTTTTAATGACATAATAATTATATTTTTTAATCTTCTTTTCTATTAGCACGCTTTCTTTCATGCTCTAGCAAGAATCTTTTTCTTATTCTGATTGATTTTGGCGTAATTTCAACCAATTCATCATCGTCAATAAATTCCACAGCATACTCTAGGGTTAATTTTATAGGAGGTACAAGCCTAACCGCTTCATCGGTACCAGATGCTCTAACGTTTGTAAGCTGTTTACCTTTAATTGGATTAACTACCAGGTCATTATCACGACTATGAATACCAATCACCATTCCCTCGTAAAGTTTTTCCCCAGGATTTACAAACATGCGTCCACGATCTTGTAATTTCCATAAGGCATAAGCTACCGCATCACCATTTTCTGCAGATATTAATACACCGTTTCGCCTTCCAGGGATATCAGCCTTAACTGGTGCAAACTCTTCGAAGACATGTGATATGATTCCAGTTCCTTTGGTGATAGTTAAAAATTCTCCCTGGAATCCAATCAGTCCTCTAGCAGGAATTTTATAATCTAATCTTGTACGACCTAAACCATCAGATTCCATATTGATCAATTCACCTCTTCGTCGACCAATCTCCTCCATAACAGCACCTTGAGACTCATCCTCAAGATCAATGGTTAAAGTTTCAAATGGTTCACATTTAACTCCATCAATTTCTTTATAAACTACTTGGGGCTTTCCAACAGCAATCTCATAACCTTCTCGCCTCATATTTTCTAAAAGAATTGTTAAATGCAGCTCTCCCCTACCTGAAACCCGAAATACGTCAGCATCTTTTGTATCTTCAACCCTTAAAGCCACGTTGGTCATTAGTTCTCGGTTAAGCCTATCCTTAATTTGTCGGCTGGTAACAAATTTTCCCTCCTTACCTGCTAATGGTGAGGTATTGACCATAAAATCCATGTTGAGTGTAGGTTCATCAATTTTGATAATGGGTAGTCCTGAGGGTGAATTTGTGTCGGCTAACGTAACACCAATACCTATCTCTTCAATTCCAGAGACAATAACAATATCACCGGCTTCGGCTTCATTGACTGAAACTCTCTCTAATCCCCTGAATCCAAAAATCTCATTAATTCTCCCAGTACCTTTTTTATTTTCACCTAACATGATTGCAACATTTTGGCCCTGTCTAAGTTTTCCATTTCTAATTCGGCCAATGCCTAAACGTCCCGTGTATGAAGAATAATCAAGAGCAGAGATTTGCATCTGTAAAGGACTATCCGAATTCGCATCAGGCGCACTTACATGACTCACAATAGTTTCAAATAAGGGATTCATATCCTGACTTACGTCAGATTCATTTAATTTTGCATAACCTTCCAATGCAGATGCATAAACAATTGGAAAATCTAGCTGTTCATCATTTGCCCCTAAATTTACAAACAAATCAAATGTATGATTAATGACCCAATCAGGTCGTGCACCATTTCTATCAACTTTGTTAACGACAACAATTGGCTTTAACCCAAGCCCAAGTGCTTTTTTAGTTACAAATCGAGTCTGTGGCATAGGCCCGTCTACCGCATCAACCAATAACAGAACACCGTCAACCATACCTAAAACACGCTCAACTTCTCCTCCAAAGTCTGCGTGGCCAGGAGTATCTACAATATTAATATGAAAGTCTTTGTAAGAAATGGCTGTATTTTTTGCAAGGATGGTAATGCCTCTTTCTTTCTCTAAATCATTAGAGTCCATGACACGCTCATTGACTTGTTGATGCTGGGCAAATGTTCCTGACTGTTGCAGAAGTTTATCAACCAAGGTTGTCTTACCATGATCAACGTGGGCAATAATCGCGATATTTCTGATTTTTCTAGACAAAATGAGAGGCCTTTAAATGCAAAGCGGCGATTGTAACATGCGTGAGATAAATTAAGATGGTTTTAGTTTTTGGAGATAGTAATATTTTTTAATGCATTTGAAGCTTTTTTTCTAGCGTCCTCATGATCATTACCAGAGGCAATAATGACACCCATCCTTCTTTTTTTAAAAGACTGAGGTTTACCAAAAATTCTAATATCCACTCCATCCGTAGATAACGCTTTATCAATATTGTTAATTGTGATGGAAGCGCAATCATAGTTACCATAAATAACTGCACTTGCACCTGGATTAGATAATTGTGTACTAACCGGTAGGCCTAAAATAGCTTTTGCATGAAGCTCAAATTCTGATTGTCTTTGTGTTGCCATGGTCACCATGCCAGTGTCATGAGGTCTTGGGCTCACTTCTGAGAACCACACATCATCACCTTTAATAAAGAGCTCGACCCCAAAAAGACCTAAGCCACCTAATGCATCTGTTACCTTTTTAGCAATATGTTGAGAATTTTCAAGAGCTTTACTCGTCATAGGTTGTGGCTGCCAACTCTCAACATAATCACCATTTTCTTGACGATGGCCAATGGGTTCACAAAAGTGAGTTTCTATATCGCCCTTTTCATTCTTTGCTCTCACAGTTAAAAGTGTAATTTCGTAATCAAAATCGATCATACCCTCAATGATGACAACCCCTTGATCAACCCTACCAGCGCTTGCAGCGTAATCCCAAGCTGATTCCAATTCGTGTTCACTTGAAATTTTAGACTGCCCTTTGCCTGATGATGACATGGTGGGTTTGATAAAGCATGGATAGCCTATTTTTTTTGCTAAATCTTTGAGGTCATTTAAGCTTCTAGCAAAGCCATAAGGGGATGTAGGTAAATCAAGCTCCTCAGCCGCAAGCTTTCTTATACCTTCCCTGTTCATTGTAAGCTGAACAGCCTTAACTGAGGGCACAACAACCACACCTGACTTTTCTACCTCTTCCAAATAGCCAGTATTAATTGCCTCGATCTCAGGAACAATGAAATGCGGCTTTTCTTTATCAATGATTTCTTTAAGTTGATCTTTGTTGGTCATATCAATCGCATAAGATCGATGAGCTACCTGGTGTGCGGGTGCATTTTCATATCGGTCAACAGCAATGACTTCAACACCTATGCGTTGCAAAGATATGACAACTTCCTTGCCAAGCTCACCGCTACCTAAAAGCATGATACGAGTTGATTCATTTGATAAAGGTGTGCTTAATTTCATGAGATGTATTATATCAACAACTGTTATTCGACTAAGTTATTTTCAAATGCAATTTTATAAAACTCAATGTAAGATTTGATATTAAGTTTTTGTTTAATATTGGTTTGATAGTTGGCAGCTGTTTTATAACTAATATTTAATTTATCAGCAATATCTTTTAAATCTTCACCTTTTGCAAGCGATGTCAGTATTTCAATCTCCTTGCTATTGAGTAAATCAATCTTGGGTAAATTAATATTTTCTAATTCAGCTTTGATGGATTCAGATAAAACTTGCTCACCATGTTGAATACTAAAAATAGCCTTGATTAGATCATCAGAGATATCATTCTTTAAAATAAAGCCATTAGCGCCTGCAGCCATAGCTTGTTTGATCAGGGTAGGATTATCATGCATCGACAAGATCAAAATTTTAATATCCTCAAAATGTTTCTTGATCTGCTTGGTTGTCTCAATTCCACCTTTACCAGGCATCGAGAGGTCCATGACAATGAAATCAACCTGAATCTTTCTAACAAAATTATAAGCCTCTTCGCCAGAAGAGCATTCGCCAACGATATTTATTTCAGGATAATTCTCAACCAACCTTTTAAGGCCTGAACGAACAATTTCATGATCATCAACTAAAAGTAATCTCATTTTTTAGAATGTCTAAGGAAGATAATAATTTTAAAAAACTTGCTACTACTTATCTGTATTTGACCCTTCATTTGAGTCACTCTCTCACGTATACCAGACAAACCCATACCTGATGAGCTTTTAGCTTTCTTAACAATTCCGTCATTGATGATTTCAATTTTTACCTTTCCAGATAATATACTTTTAATAGAAACTGAAACATTTAATGGGTTAGCATGTTTTGAGATGTTAGTTAGTGCTTCTTGCACAATACGGTATAGGTGTTGATGAGTCTCCTTTGGTAACTTTTGTAGTGCAGATTGATCAAAATCATATTTCATCATTATATTTGGATTTCTTTTTGACCAACTTGACACAAGGTCATCCAAAGCTATTTTAATGCCTACCTCATCGAGTATACCTAAACTCAATTTCTTAATTAGCTCCCTAGTTGATGACATCATCGACTTCGAAATAGAAATAATATTTTCTACAGCAATTAATTGTGATTTTTCTTTTTTGGAATTTTTTATTGATGCTGCTTCTGCCTGAATCGCAGTCAATGATTGCCCAAGCTCATCATGTAAATTTCTTGCGAGCTCTTTTTTTTCCTGCTCTTGTATATTGATGAGATCCTGACTTAATTTATGTACCCTGGCATTCGTATCCTTAATTTTTTTGGCCGTACGATTAAACTTCTGGCCAATAATATCTAGCTCAAGAATTTTTGTTTTTTTTATCCTCACATTGTAATTTTCATCTTCTAGCTTTTGGAAGCCATGAATTAAATTATTGATAGGTTGCAGGGTTAAATAAAATACAACAAAAATTAATAAATTTATTAGGCTAAAAAATATAAGGATAATCCAAAGCCCTCTCTTGTATTGAGCCCATATCTCTGAATACTCATACAGCGGTTCAGGCTTGATAAGGATATAACCAAATTCTTTTCCTCTTAAATTAATATCGATTATTTGTTCTGGTATTTGCGTAGAAAATATTTCCATTGACTTTATAAACCATGATGGAGGTGATTCTGAATAATCTTGATTAGTTAAGGTTTGATCCCTTAAATGTCCATCCTCGTCATAATATTCAATTTTAAGATGCCGTAAATTTAATAATTTAGAGAATCCAAAGGGTTCACCCTTTTCTTGAAAAAGATAAATCTCGGGGTTTTTCTTAATACCATTTTCAATGGCAAATATGGCTAGGGACTTTGTTGATAAGACCTCTTCACGAACATTTTTTTTAGCAGATACCATGAGGCCAATTGATCCAATCAGTATTGTTAGAAACAATAGGCTGTTGATGTAAATAATAAGACGAGTTTTAAGGCTCATATCTTAATTTTATATTTTATAAATATTAATTGGGAAATTAAAATTCGTATCTTAAGCCAAGCCATGCTGCTCTTGGAGATCCTGGAAGGAGAGAGGCTACTTCTCTTTCAGCGCCAAATGTTCTATCAGCTTGTACTCGAGTTTCAGCCAATCTGCCACCTGTATAGTATTCTTTATCAAATATGTTGATAGCTTTTAGATAGAAATTCCAGTTATCAAAGAATTTATATTCAGAATCAACATTCACAATGGCATAGCCTGGGAGCTCTCCTTGGATACCTTCATCACTTGGATCATGTTGTTGGTTCTCATTACCCATCATGTAGGCTTTTGAGAAAGCCGTAACAGAGGTTCCAACATACCATTGAGGTAAAATATCATATGTCGCTCTAACTTTAAAACTATGTTTAGGAATATTCGGTAAATAATCTCCATCTCTAACTTGAATTGAAGTTCCATCACTAGAGCTATTAACTTCATTGGCAATAGTAAAATCACTTCCATACTTAGCAGCCACATAGCTGTATCCTATACTAAGGTTCAGGTTGCTATAGTTAGCATTTAAACCCAAATCAACGCCCTCTCGTGTCGTCTCGCTGACATTGGTAAAGTAACCTAGACCATTAGATGCATTCGCGTAAACAAATAAAATATCATCTTCATTTTTAGCAGAATATAGAGCAGCATTCCATGTCAAACCCTCAGTAAATTTACCTCGTGCACCTACCTCAAACGTCTTAGCAACAACCTGCTCTAATGGCGGGTCATCTGCCATTTGGGTCGGTAAGTTACATGGTTGCGCCTCATTCGAACAGCCAAGTTCAATGCTGGTGGGTGCTCGATTGGATTCACTGTAAGAAGCATAGGTTGTATAGTCCTTTGTTGGATGGAATGTGATACCCACTGATGGGTTTACCCTCTCATAATGATGTTTTCCAGTAAGCGAAGCTGAAGATCCGGCAGCGTTGTAAGTGTCTTGGTTGTCGACTTGAATAAAATTGTATCTTGCAGCAACATTAAAATTCCACTTCTCACTTATGGAATGCGTGTTAGTAGCAAAAAGGCTAAATATTTTTGTTTTACCCGTTAAACCTGTCGTCTGTTCAGTATCTAAGGTGTCGCCACCAAAAAAACCGCTAGATAAAAGAGTAGCAATCGGTGTTTCATTTTGATAAAACTTGATTAAGGAATATTCTGCACTGGTGCCAACAATAAGCTGATTACGCCTACCAAAAAAATCCTCATCTAATGTTATTTGCCCATTAAGCCCATAGGCATCCTGCTTTGTTCCTGTACGATTTAAAGCACCTTCACAAGCTGTTTCGTCGTCATTAGCTTCGTCGCATGTGCCAACCCCAGTGTATTCATCATTTAAATCACCATTAAATGTTTTTCTATCAGATCGATACCAATAAGCATTACCAGATAACATGGTAACATCATCTAAAAATTCATTGCCAGACCAAACCAGTTTCCCATAATTATTGACTGTTTCATCTTCAAGGGTATGAATCCCTTCTCTGTCAGACCCAAGCAAATCTTTGGGCGTAAGACCATTACCAATAAGTCTATTGTGAGCGCCTGTATAACTAATATCGTAACGACCCGTATCTGATTCAAAACCCCATTTAGCAAAAAATTGATTTACATAAGTAGGTGAATAATCACGCCAACCATCTTCTTCAAAATAGTTATAGCCTACGTAATAATCGAAACCACCACTCTCACTAATACCACCGTATTCTATAAGGCCATTTTTTCTTCCCCATGAGCCGCCCGATAAGTCTGCAGCACCTTTATTAAAGGAACGACCACTCTTTGTTTGAACAGATATAGCCCCGCCAAGGGTATTTAGGCCATAAACAGGATTAGAACCCGCAACGAGTTGCATGTCCTGAATCGCGAAGTCAGGAATTAAATCCCATTGAACAGTATTACTAAAAGGTTGATTAGCTCTTACACCATCCACATAGACAGACAAGCCCTGGGGATTGCCTGATATCGGAGTAGCATTGTATCCACGAAAGAAAATTTCTGTTTGATAAGGGTTACCGCCTATTTCATTCACAGTCACCCCTTGCAAATTATTGGTCATGTAGTCAGCAATGCTTACACCAGGCTGTTCTGAAATTTGTTTAGATTTGACAGTCTGTATGCTTGATGGGACCATATCTGACGGTAAACCAATCGATGGAAGCGGAGTGCCAGTGTAGATATCAATGGTACCCGTGGTCAAACTTTCTTCGGCATAGATAGGTAAACCTATTAAAGTAAGCAGTAAAACAAAAATTAAATTTAACTTCATAAAAAATCTTAGACAAAATTTAGACGAATTTTATAGGAATAAAGCTGCTCTTTGAATAGGAAAAATTCCTAAATTTCAGAAAGTTAACTTAAAAAACTTCAATAATTTATATTGAAGGTTGCCAGTCAAGAATGTAGCCGTATTCAGGCCCTTTAACTTGATAGTCTAGATTCACCCCAAAGATGGGAACGGCAACGACATCCCTATCACTAACAAGAACTGGAAATTGATCTCGATACCATGGCGGGATTTGATGGTTATTTAGGAGGTTCTTTAGCGTTCGAGTAGGCTCATTAGTGGCCAGTTTAATCTTCTCTCCTCCTCTTCGATTTCTAATTTTAAGATTATCTAATTTTTTAAAGTCTAAACCCTGTCCTTTTTTTCTAATGAAATTTAAACGGCCATTACTTGGCAAATTGATCTCTCTTTCACCATGCCAATCAATTTCATAATCAGTGCCTTTGATGTTATTAACGATCCATAAAAAGTCTTGATAGGCAATAATTTTAGTTGTTTTAGATAAATCGACCGCATTTACACCAACATGGTTTTTAAAACTCATCTGATCAAATAATTCTTGCATCACTCGCATACTCGGCATTAATAAATCATTCATACTTAACCAAAAGCGGACTAAATTAATAAATCTATCTTTGGGCAATTGATTAAATGCATCGAGCCTAATTCGACTTAGGTCAGATTGATCTATAAATTTTTTAAAATCTAATATGGCGATACTCTGATTGAGTTGATAACCCTCGGCAATTAAGCTGATGGATCGTGCAATATTGGTTAAAGTCGATGGTGATCGCTTAATGAGATTTGGTAAAACATTGTTACGCAGGTAATTTCTATCAAAACGGTGATCTGCATTACTTTCATCATTCACATGCTCAATGTTATTGGTCCTTAGATATTCATCGATTAATTCAGGATTAACATTTAACATTGGGCGAAATAAAGACCTCTGATCATCCATGACCTGCATAGAGGATAGTCCCTTGAGACCGCTACCCCTGAGCAATTGGAGCATAAAGGTCTCAACCTGGTCTTGTTGATGATGTGCCGTAACGAGAATGCCTTTTTTAAGCCTATTAAGTTCCTGGTATCTTAATTCTCGAGCCCTGCCCTCGATGCCTAATTCATGTTTTTTTTCCACCTGAACTTTGCTAGAGATAAATTCAATGCCTATTTTTGCGCAAGTCTCTTTACACAAATTTAACCAATGATCTGCAGACTTACTGAGTCCATGATGAACATGAATAGCTCTGAGCTTAAAACCTAATATTCCTGATAAATCATTTAACAAATGAAGAAGCGTCATTGAATCCTTGCCACCACTAAGAGCAAGGTCAAAAGTGATATTTTTTAAATTATTTCCGAATGTTTGATTAAGACAATCTTCTATCTGATGAATGAGAGGAAATTTCTTTTTCACGCTTAATCTGAAAAATGGCCAATATCCATTAATTTATCGTATCTTGCTTTTAAAAGCGATTCTAATGATTGAGATTTTAGATGGACCAGTTCTCTTTTAATGG
>Ga0255759_10003241_pt1 | contig 14329 bp, 12 predicted proteins | sample 101ome_20_FD_179959 | JGI IMG/M metagenome (GOLD analysis project Ga0255759, IMG submission 179959) | Coastal salt marsh microbial communities from the Groves Creek Marsh, Skidaway Island, Georgia - 101404AT metaG (version 2) | ecosystem: Environmental > Aquatic > Marine > Intertidal zone >...
AGTTGCAGAAGCCGCAACAACAATCACAGATGACTTTGTAGGCAATGTTGTAGGCACTTCAGGACAAATTCGTGTAACAGGTGGGACTGGCAACAATTCAAATGCTATCATTGACCTGGTAGCAACGGGTGTTACAGCCGCAGTATATGGTAATGCTACACACTTACCTCAAATAACAGTTGATACTTATGGTCGTATCCAAAACGTGGATATGATTGAGATCTCTGGAGGTGGCAACGGTAATATATCAGGCAGTTCAAACGTATTAAACTTTCAGAATATTGTTGTTAGTGGACAAACAACTGTATCTGCAGATAAAGTAAATGATACACTTACTTTTGTTGCCGGTTCAGGTACAACAATCACTACAACAGCCAATGCTGATACAATCACATTTGGCATTGATTCAGCAGGCATCGGTAGTTCCTTAACGTTAAACAGTTTATCAGATATAAATGCAAGCCCAACAAACGGACAATTTTTAAGATGGGACAGTGCTAACAGTGTTTGGAGTGCAGGCAGTATAGATACTACTCTACCTGATACTGGTGTAAGTGCAGGCACATATGGTAGTGGAACAAATAGTGCTAGAATCACAGTAGATTCAAAAGGTAGAATAACATCAGTAAGTGAAGTCGCTATACCCCAAGGTGATATTACAAGTGTTACTGCTGGCACTGGTTTAACTGGTGGCGGGGCCAGCGGCGATGTCACATTAAATGTAAGTGGAATAACAACTAGCGAATTAGCACCAGCATCATTGCAAACAAGTGCCGAATCATTTAGTGATAGTGACACAGTCTTAATGACTGCAAAGGCAATAGAAGATAAGATTTTAAGTTATGGCTACACTAACAACAGTGGTGACATTACAGCAGTATATGCTGGCGCAGGTTTAAGCGGCGATAGTGAAAGTGGTGCTGTAACAATCAATATGGAGCAAACAGGTGTTACTCCAGGCACATATGGTAATGCTCTTGTTTATCCTGTTATTACAGTAGACGCACTAGGTCGTGTAACAAATGTAAGTGTTGAAAACGACAGCGGCGCAGGCTCAGGAGTATATCAAACACTTAGTTGGAATGCAGGAACAAACCAATTAAGTATTTCAAACGGCAATACAATAGACCTAAGTGCATTAGCAGATAATACAGATTCTCAAACATTAAGTTTAAGTGGCAATACATTAACAATATCTGGTTCGGGTAGCAGTGTTGACCTCAGCAGTTTTGCTGGCGGAGGCGGAGGCGGCCTTGCAGATCTTTCTAGCAATAGTATATCAGATTTACAGAATGTTAGTTCAACTGCACCTAGCACAGGACAAGTTTTAAAATGGGACGGCTCACAATGGGCTCCGTCAACAGATGCAGATACTGACGCACAAAATTTAAGTTGGAATTCTGGAACAAATACATTAAGCATTTCAGACGGTAACAGTGTCGATCTAAGTGGTTTATTAGATAATATAGATTCACAAGCAATAAGTATCATAGGCAACATAATTAGTATCTCCGGTAATGCTAGTACAGTAGATTTAACAAGTGCATTAGGCAGTGTAACCAGTGATTACGGTGATGCCAATGTTGCAAGTTATTTGTCAGCACAAGGTTACGCAACACAGTCAACTATTGTAGCGGCAATAACAGACAGTGCTCCGGGCACACTAGATACATTAAACGAATTAGCGGCGGCGTTAGGCGATGATCCTAACTTTGCTACAACCACAGCAAACAGCATTGCATTAAAGGCCAACTCAGCAGATTTACATGCAGTAGCAACTAGTGGTGATTTTAACGATTTAACAAACGTTCCAGTAATAAGTTTAGCAGGTAGTGATTTAACATTTGACGGAACAACAGTAGATTTATCGGGGGTAGGCGCACAAGGACCACAGGGTAACATAGGCCCAACAGGTGCTACAGGTAATGGAATTACCAATGCCACAGTAAACAGTGGCGAACTTATATTAACATACAGCAATACTAGTGTACAAAACCTCGGTGATGTTACCGGACCACAGGGTAACGTTGGTCCACAAGGACCACAGGGTAACGTTGGTCCACAAGGTCCACAGGGTATCCAAGGCCCGCAGGGTAATGCAGGTGTTGATGCTGTTAGTATTTCAAGTGTTCAACTAGTAGGAAACAATTTAACTGTAAGTTTCAGCAATACATCTACTACTGATGTAGGAAACATTCAAGGACCACAGGGCACTACAGGTGCAACTGGTCCAGCAGGTGCAACTGGTAATGGAGTAACAAATGCAACTGTATCCAGCGGTGAACTCATATTAACGTATAGTAATACTAGTGTACAAAACCTAGGTGATATTACGGGACCACAAGGTAATGTAGGCCCTACGGGACCACAAGGCCCAGCAGGTAATGACGGTGCTGATGGAATACAATTAAGTAACATCAGTGTTACAACAGGAAGTGCAAGTGGTTCAGGCGCATTAAGTTATAATAATGTTAGTGGTGTGTTTACATTTACACCACCAGATTTAAGTTCATATTTAACCAGTGACTCAGACAGTCAAACTTTAACACTTGCTGGAAATACATTAAGTATTTCAAATGGTAACAGTGTCGATTTAAGTTCATTTGCAGGTGGTGGTAGCAGTTATGCAGACTCAGATGTAGATGCTCATTTAAACAGAAGCAGTGCAAGTTCAGGACAAGTTTTAAGTTGGAACGGTAGTGATTATGCCTGGGTAGCTCAAAGCGGAGGTGGAGGCGGTAGCAGTTCATTTGATATTGCTGGCAACTCTGGTACTCATACATTTGATGGTAGTAGTGAAACATTAACATTCCTTGGTACTACAGGCGAAATGAATGTTAGTGTTGCAACTAACTTCTTATCATTTGAATTTGCAAACACCGGTGTTACTGCAGGTACATATGGTAGTGCAACTAAGAGTCCTAGAATTACTGTAGATGCTAAAGGTAGAATTACAAGTGTTACTGAAGCAACCATATCCGGTGGTAGCGGTGGAGGCTCTGGTGCTTCCATAGAAAGATTCAAATTGAATTATACTAGCTCAGGTTCTTTAACAGGAACAAGCGATTTAACAGCAGGTATCAGCAGTGTAACAATTAACAGTGCTAGTGGCGGAGAAGTTACTATTACATTTGATAATGGAAGTTACAATTTGCCGCCTGGCTCAATAATGTTTTATGGCTACGATTATACAAACAACAAATACAACATAGTACCAATGGAAACATCAATGGGCTATAGAGAAATACCAGCAGGTGGTTCTAGTGGTTCGCCTACATTGTTTAACGGAGGTAGTACACTAGAAGTTAAATTAAGACTGCGTGAAGCAGAAACAGGCGCAAGTAGAGGTGGCTTTGGTACAACTACCCATGCGTGGATACAATTTGTTATGTATGATTAGAGGCCAGAATGAGTTATAAAACACGTCATATACAATTAAACCATCCTAACAAAGTACTTGCATGTAGTTGTAGTGCTATTGCTGGCCAAGATTATTGGCCTCACCAAAACGGTTCAGGTGACTTATGGTACAGTGGATCAGCAAGTCCAAAATATTATAGATGGGAAATTACTTTTAATGTAACAGCACAAAATCATGGTTCTCATTTAACTCGAGACGATTTTCAATACAACGGTTTAGACGTACAAGTCGGTGATTGGGTAGCAGGTGCTACTGACGGCAAAGCACTTAAAATTATTTCTATCAGTTCTAAAACTAAAACAAGTGTAACAGCAGTTGTAGAAGATTGGTTAAGATACAATACATTTAAATCAACAACTGGTAATGGTATATTTGGCACAGGCTCAATCGTTGTATTCCAATTAAATGAACAAGGTATACCAATGCTAGATCCACTGCCAACATCAGTATCTAGTTCTTTCTTTACAGAAGTATTCAGTAGATTTAACTATTTGAATCCACAATTGAATTATGTGTTAGAAAAAGAATCACATGGTTTTACTAAAGGTGATGTAATTGCTGTCAGCATTACAGACGGTTTTGTAAAAGCCAATGCTATAACAGCGGCGCAGATGATTGGTGTTGTAACTGAAAGTGGCCCGGGTCCCGATCAGTTTATGATATTACCGAACAATAGAATTATAGACTTTGATCCTACCATTCCAGGTGTACAGGGCGAAAATATTTACGTTGACACCAATGGTTCATTGAGTAACACTTCGACAGGAACAAGCAAGGTTGCATTTTTAAATATTAGAAGTGCTATACCTACGGTGCTTACGGGCGATCAAGGTAATCCAGTGGTAGGTAATGGTAATGTTATTGCATTTAATGGCATTGATATTACGTTCGGCGGTCAAGGTGGTAGTGCAAATGTAAATGAAATAGCAACTTTGCTGAACAGCGAAACAAGTAATACCAGCATTGTAGCAGATGTACTTCCATTTGAAAACACACTCACTAGTGATGCAGACGGCACAATATACGGGTTAGTGGGAGGCTATGTGCCTTTCAGTGCATACATTGATAGTGGTAGCGGTAATACATTAATTAATTTTACCAGCAATGGCAGTGTGTATGCAACAGTTAGTACTCCACAGGATATGGCTACAGATATTACTGCGGCTAATATAGCAAACTTAAATGTTACTGCAACAGCAACAGTTCTTACATTAACTGAACTTAATGGTAATGCAATCACAATATCAAATGGTAATGCAGAAGGCGGTGGTTACTTCTTTGTTGGCTCAAGTAATATTTCAGGCTTACCAGCAAGCACAGCGGCCACTAATGCAGAAAAATTAAAATTAACTAGAAGTGATGGTGGCGAAATATTAATATACGAAGACAGCGATATTTTCCAAACGCAAACTGGTATATTCTCAGCACACACAGGTAGTGTTCCTCTAGCAATGAACATTGAACAAGGTGTGCGTACAGGTGGTACTACTGTAGTAGGTACTATATCAGCCAGAGATGCACTGGTACCAGCGGCAGGTGACCAAGCATACGTTACTAATAAAGGCGACGGTGAGTGGGGATTATACCTGTACACAGGTGGTGCATGGGTAGAGATATCTAATGCTGACAGTGCAACAGTTGACGCTAAAACATTAACAACCACATTTACAATGCCGGCGAGCGGGTTCGGTAACAGCACAACACAAAATTTGGGCAATATATCTCCAGGCAGAAAAATACTTAATGTAACAGTTAGTGTTGATACAACATTTAGCGGCTATACTGGTAGTACGTTGCCTAACATAGAAATAGGCACAATAGCAGATCCGGATGCATATTGCGACTCCCCAAGCAATGATCTAACAGAGTTAGCAGACTTTGTTTGTACACCCGACTATGTTTATCCTGCTACAAATACCCAAGATCAGCTCATCAGGGCAAGATGTAATCATTATCAATCCTCAGCAGGTAATGTCACTGTAACGTTAACATACGTTTAATTTTTCCAAGAATTCTGATAAATACATACAACGTCAGGAGAAATCTTTACGTTATCGATAACAAGAAAATACATGTATTAGGAGAACAAACATGGCTGACATTAAAAACTTTGGTATCAAAGGTATTGCGGCTGATGTTCAAATGGGTAAGAGCGGCGGCCGTCTTAAGTACGACAGCGGTAATAACCGATTTGACCTAACACAATCCGATGGTAGCACACTCGAAGACATTCGTTTTGGTAGTGTTACATCTGGTGCGTGGACAGCAACTGCCATTGGTACACAATACGGTGGTTTAGGAGGTGATAACTCCTCTTCCTCAGGTTTGGTTTCTTTCTCTTCAGGCACAGCAAGTGTTGCAAATATTTCATTAAGTGATGCTTCACTTATTGACAGCACGAGTCAACTTCCAGTAGCACAAGGTGGTACTGGCGCAGACACTGCGGCTGGAGCAAGAACAAACTTAGGCCTTGGTAACTTAGCGGTACAAGCAGACAACAGTGTTGATATTAATGGCGGTGCCATTGATGGAACTATTATTGGTGCTTCCAGTGCGGCGGCTATCACAGGTACAACAATCACAGCAAGTTCAAGTTTTGTAGGTGACTTAACAGGTACAGCAGATGATGCTGATGCTTTGTCAAGTGCAGTTACAATTAATTTGAGCTCTGATGCGACAGGTTCTGCTACTTTTACAAGTGCAGGCGACCAAGCAAACATCAGTGTAACACTTGCAAGCACAGGCGTAACAGCACAAACTTATGGTGGTGCAAGTGCTATTCCTGTAATCACAGTTGATGCAAAAGGTAGAATTACTTCTGCAACAACAGCGGCTTTAGCAACAAGTTTTGATATTGCAGGCGACAACGGTTCAAACGACACAGTTAATACTGGTGAAACTTTGAGCATTGTTGGTACAGCAGGTCAAACTGAAACAACAATTACTAATAACCAAGTAGCAGTTGGCATCATTGACGGTGCTAGTATTGCCAACTTGACAGTAACTGGTACATTTACAAGTGATGACATTACATCTTCACAGGTTACAGTTTCAGGTGATGCAATCATCACAGGTAACTTAACAGTACAAGGTACTCAAACAACAGTTAATTCAACAACAGTTGAAACTGCTGATGCAATCTTCAGAACAAACAGCAACGGCGCAAACACTGATGCTGGTTTTGAAGCCAACACAGCAAGCGGTGTAAAACAAATTCTTTACACAGCGGCTGGCAGTGAATGGGACTTTGGTTCTGAGAACGTTAAAGCAAGTACTTTTGAAGGTGACTTAACTGGTGATGTAACTGGTGATGTAACTGGTACAGTTAGCAGTTTAAGCAATCATGACACTGATGATTTAGCAGAAGGCACAAACCTTTACTGGACAACAGCACGTGGTAACGCGGCAATGGACGCATACTTAACTGGTGGTACAGGATTAACATATACTTCAGGTACATTTGATCTTGATAACACAGCAGTAACTCCAGGTTCATATGGTAATTCAACTGCTATTCCAACTTTCACAGTTGACCAACAAGGTAGATTAACAGCGGCAGGTACTGCTTCTATTTCTACTTCTTGGACATTAACAGGCGACAGTGGTAGTGAAACTGTTAACGGTGGCGACACTGTAACAGTAGCAGGTGGTACTAATATTACTACAGCAGTTACAGCAACAGATACTGTTACTGTTAACTTAGATGGTGATATTACATTATCAAATGTAACTGCTACTAATGACATAACGTCTGATCTATTTACTGACGGTACTGCTACATTAACTAATGGTTCATTAACAGGTGCGGTTAACGTAACTGGTAGTGGCACATTGACAGGTGGCCAACTTACTGACGGTACTTTATCAATCGGTTCTGGTAACATTACATCTGCTGTAAATATTACAGCAAGTGGTGCAGTAACTGGTGGTAGTTTAACTGATGGTACTTTAAGTATTGCTTCTGGTAATATTACTTCAGGTGTTGCGGCTACATTCAGTGGCGCAGTAACTGGTGGTTCATTAACAGACGGTACTGCTACATTAAGTGGCGGTGACCTAAGTGGTGCAAGTAATGTTACAGCAAGTGGCACAGTACAATTTGGTTCATTAAGTGATGGAACAATTACTGTAACTGGTATTGTTGACGAAGACAACATGGCTAGTGACAGTGATACACTTATTCCAACACAGCAATCTGTAAAAGCATACGTTGACTCACAAGTCACAGCACAAGACTTAGACTTTGTTGGTGACAGTGGTACAGGTGCAGTTGATTTAGATTCTCAGAATTTAACTATTGCTGGTACTGCAAATGAGATTGAAACATCCGCTTCAGGCCAAACAATTACAATTGGCTTACCAAGCAATGTAACAATCAGCAACGACTTAACTGTTTCAGGAAGTTTATTATCAAACGATATTACTTCAAGCACAGTTAACGTTAATGGTGATGCAGTTATTACTGGTAACTTAACAGTACAAGGTAGTCAAACTATTGTAGATTCAACTACTGTTCAAACAGCAGATGCGATCTTCCGTGTAAACAGTAACGGTACAACAGGCGCTAACGTAGGTTTTGAAGCCAATGTTGGTGGTAGCATGAAGCAAATCGTTTACCTTCCAAGTAATGCTTGGGACTTTGGTGACGAAACTGTAAATGCTCAGGACTTTAGTGCTTCTGGTAATGTTACTGCAACAGGTATTGTTAGTTTTGGTACTTTAACAGACGCAGGTGAGAGCATTGCTATTACTAAGTTTGTTGATGAAGCAGACGGTCTTTTAAGCAACGACAATGATACTACTATTCCAACTTCAGCGGCAGTTATTGACTACGTTGAAAACAATGGTGGTGATGGCCTTGCATTAAGACAATCACTTACAAATGGTTCTACAACAATTGATACAGCGGCTATGCCAAATGTATCAAGCAGAACTTACTATGCTGATAAGATTGTAATTAAGATTGGTACAGCATTCAGTGGTGGTTCTTTCAACCATATTCTTGTCAAAGAGAATGGTGGTAGTGGAACTACATTAGTAGCGGCGGCTGACGCAGATGCGGCATCTGTTGGTTCATACATTGTCGAATTAGATGGTGATGATACACTTACTAAGAATGCAACAGTACAAGTACAGTTCATGCAAGCGGATGGTACAACACCAGCCACAACAAGTGCAGGAGCAGGTACAATCACTGTACATTACAAATACGTTTAATTTAATTTAAACAAAGTAAAGGGCAGTTTTTAAAACTGCCCTTTTTTTTGACCTTAATACCAAGGATTGTTTGCTATATAATCTGGTAGTTTTTTATCTTCCTGTTTAGGAAAACAGTATGCAACTTTAGATTTATAGTTATGAGCCTGTGGCCCAAGTATTTCCTTAGTAAGATCTCTTTTGACTGCACGTTTAAAACGAGCGATTTGATATTTAGTCATGTCAATCTCCTAATGAAGATTGCGTTCCTTCAGCACCATTGCCTACTTCCGTCTATTAATAGATGAACGTAACAATGCGTTCCTTCGTCACTACAGACTACTTCCGTCCAATAAATGGATGAACGTAAAAATATTTATCACTTTTCGTTTACAAATGCGTACAGTTTTCGTGCCTCAGCAATTACATCTTCTGATGAAATTTCAATAACAGGTGCTTGTTGGCCTGCTCTTTCTTCATCACTTCTTGAGTAAAATGCGTTGGTTTGTTGGTCTCTGTTTTCTATTAAAATAGATTGAGCCATTCCTAAGATATCGGTTCGTAGTTCGAACCCACTTTTATTTGACATTGTTTTCTCCTTGTGTGTCAGTGTGTATGTGCATTATTGCACATTAATATTTATTATTTTAGTTATCTGTCTTTGGTAAAAGTGAATCCAATGTTAAACATTAATGTGTCTATCATGCTGTAATTAGGTGTAAGACCTGCAGAATAATAACTAGGCCAAAATGCATATTTGTACTCTGCTGGTTCTTCAATGTGTGTGGGTGGTTGAAATACCCATGGGGTTGTATATCTTTTGCCGGTTGTGTTTTCTATGTACAGCGAGTTGCCTTTATCAGTTGTTTGAAGCCAAATAATACCATTGTACCAGTAACTGGGGTTTACATCAAATGTATATGTATGCTCTGGTTTTATACTTGCTATATATGGCTGTACAGCATTTATCTTTTTACTAGATCTTTTTCCAAACGATTTATAAATATTGTCAACAAATGTTCTACCAACAAGCATTTGAAGATTGGATAAATTGTTCTTTAAAGGAACATCAGGATTGCTTATCCAGCCGAAGTGAGTATTTGTCGAAGCCCCTGATTGTTGCAATTCTTCTATGTTAGAGATAATTTTTCTGTGTATGTTTGCACTAACTTGCAGTGTACCGGTAAATAATATATCTGGAAAAAGAGTAGTTGTTTGCATAATACTATTTAACCTTTTTGGTTGACAACAGCAGAGAATTCTAGTATAATATGGGTATGAAAAAGAAAATTATATTTACTGACTGCGATGGCGTAGTCTTGGATTGGGAATACGCATTTGAAAACTGGATGGAACATCGAGGCCATTTTCCAGTCGAAGGACATAAATTACATTACAGTATCAGAGAAAAGTTTAACTTAGCCAATGATAAAACAGGCGATCAAGTTATTAAAAACTTTAATGAAAGTGCCGCAATAGGATTCCTTCCTCCTCTCAGAGATGCACAATACTATGTAAAACTTTTGCATGAAAAACACCAGTATCAATTTATAGCAATCACAAGTTTGAGTTTAGATCCTTATGCACAAGAATTAAGAACTAAAAATCTCAACAAGTTATTTGGTGAGGACTGCTTTAAAGAAGTTATTTGTTTAGACACTGGTGCAGACAAAGACCAAATTCTAAATGAATTTGGTAAAAAATATCCTGGAAACTTTTGGATTGAGGACAAGCCTCAAAATGTTGATTGGGGTATTGATGCAGGCTTTAAAGGCATCTTAATTGAGCATGGACACAATATGCATTATAATGGCCCAGCAGATGTATGTAAAAATTGGGAAGAAGTTTACAATATCATTATAAATCAATAACTTACAGTGGTTGACAAAACCATAAAAGATGCTATACTATGTTTATAGGGTTAGGAGAGTAGAACATGCAATTTCCAACAAAATTAGTAGTAGCCGCAAGTTGTGCAATTCATCGTTTAAATGGTGGCTTTTTCAAAAAGTTTGACGATGATGTATTAAGCGATAAGAAAAAATCTAATAGTTCTTTACTGTATAAACATTTCTTTGAGGGTGAGGATGTAAAAGTTCTCAAAGAAGATCACGCTCGTGCAGAAGAAATTATTGAGTATCTGCAGGGTTTAGGCTTCAAGGCACTAGAACGCAAACTTACTGATTTCGAATCTAATGTTCTTAAATTTGTTCAGTCTGAATCAGTTGGCAAGGAATCAATTGGTATTGCCGCAAGTTTACCTAAAGTCTATCTAAATAAATTAGAAGCAGATACTTGGCAGGACAGAGAAAACCAGTTGGGCAGGAACAGTGGTTATTTAGGTAATTTAAATGAGCGAGGAACATTTGATTTAGACATTGAGTTCATCAAATTTATACCTCGAACTGGTAGTTATTTAGTTACCGCTAATAGTAATGGTAACATTGTTAAGTTCTTTGCACAGACCACAAACACTAATGTCGGTACACTAGTGCCTAACGAAACTTATTCTGTAACTGCTTATGTAAAAAGTCAGCAGGTCAGTAACTACACAGGCTTCAAAGAAACCATGCTTAACCGCATCAAGTTTGTAGAAAAGTTATAATTTGTTTCTATAAATACTAGTATGAACATACTCATACTAGCGGCTTCTCCTAGAACAGGATCAACATACCTCCAAGACGCTTTAATACCTGAAAGGTATTTTGAAAATTTTTCTTATACACCTGAGGGCAGAGATAAAATGTGGTTAACATCTCCGCCTGAACTCGATCATACCATGCATGTATCTCCATATGGAGAAATACATCTCTACGGTGAGCATTGGGCAACAATAGATAAAAATCTTATGTATGCTGAATGGGATTGGTGGTACAAGACTGATCCTGAGAACACACTGAGGGTAGTTAAAGTATTTCCTAATCATCTATTAGCAAAAGGTATTACTAATATAAATTATCTTTTAGAAAAAACTGACAAGGTATTTGTTTTGTTTAGGAAAGATTATACAGCAGTAGTTTACAGTATATTAGCCGCACAAAAAACAAATAATTGGAGTCCTAATAGGTTAGAACAATCTATAAACATAACTAAAAAGGAATTTGATTCAACAGCGGAACAGGTGTATAATAGTTATGTTGATACTATATCCTTTATCAAAAAATATAATGGCAAAGTTGAAGTGATCTGCTTGGAAGAGGACTTACCGAGTAAACCATACAAACAAGTTTATACATTTAATAACCCTCAATTTGAAGTAGATAGAAAATTCAAAGCATTTTACAACGAATTTAGGAGATTGGGCTTACCGTCTGCTGTAACTAAAAGATTCGATAAATAGTACTATAACACATAGGCAGAGGAGTTATAGTATGGCAGAAGGTAATGCATCTGTTCACCATCCAGCAGATATAAACGGGGATGGTAAAGTAAGTAAAGCAGAACAAGATATGTACTTGGAATTCAGACGTAAAGAACTAGAAGACCAAGACGCAATGAGAGACGCACAACGCAAGATGGCGTGGTTCTCATTATATGGAATGTTAGCATACCCTGTTCTAGTTGTTGGTGCTAATGTAGCAAAACTAGAAGATGGTGCTAGAATTTTAGGAGATATGGCCGGAGTATACTTTATTGCAGTAGCAGGTATTGTTGCCGCATTCTTTGGTGCTCAGGCTTGGTCAGGTAAAAAATAATGTTTATTAAACACTTTGCAAGAATGTTAACTCGAGATGAACTCACAGATGAAGAGGTTATCATCTATTTCGACATCGTGCAAAGTGTTGTACCTACAAAACTAGTAACAGCCTACGATGAAGATAAAGAACAAGTAGGCATAGAAGTTATAGGGTATGAATCCGAAGATGACAATGGAGAGATATTCATCTACGAAATTATACTCGAAGAAGAAATCGATGCTGATGAAGGTGATGAAATTTCAAAAATGTTGTTTGACGAATTTGATGATGTCACCTTTACTTTTGAAGCATCTGTAGAGATATAACATATGGCATATAATCACCCATCAACAGGAACAGGCGCAAACTGGCAATTAAACAATTTGCACACTGCAATGGATCGCAACAGCACTGGCGAGCCAGTTCTTCGCACAGTGGGCGGTTCATTGGATTACAGCATCAGTATATCAAGCGGTAATTTAGAAGGTGTTGCATACATTGAAAAGTTTGGCATGAACGAAGATGTAGACAGCACCAAAGAAACCATATGGGACGGTGGCGCACTTTACGATTATTTGACTGCTCCCGAAACTGTGAGTGTGACCAGCAGTAGCGGTAACGACAGTGCATCTGGCACAGGTGCTAGAACTGTTGAAGTACAAGGGTTAGATGCTGACTATAACGTGGTAACAGAGAGTCTCACTGTGGGTGGTCCAGCAGGGTCACAGCAATTCCTTCGTGTGTTTCGTGTGCTAGTTGTAACATCTGGAACACTTAATACTAATGCTGGTGTTATCAGCGTTACCAGTACAGGCACTGCCAAAACACTTGCAAAAATTGTTGTGTCAGGCGGCAGTGGGTTAGGACAAACATTCATGGCATTATACACAGTGCCTGCAGGTAAAACAGCATATATCACACAATGGACTGTGGGTTCTGGCAAGCAGAACACAGATGCTATCTGTTTCTTAGCATCTAGACCATTTGGTGGCAGTTGGAACAGCAAGGATGTGATCACAGTCAGTGCTACCACATCATTTAAAAACTACACTATCCCGATGATGTTTGAAGAAAAAACAGACATTGAGGTTAGAGGATACTCATCTACTAACAACAGTTTAGTCAGTAGCACATTTAATCTTGTTCTCATCGACAACTAATGATTGTAACAGTTCATTATCTAGACAACGAATTCGTTGCTTTTGACGAAAATGGAAATAGTATAACAAATAGAGCAATACTAGAACAAATTTCGTTCGAGCCATTCCCAGGCTATAAAGGTGTTATACACTTAAAAATTCCGGACCAACCAACCCAAGAGATTGTACCACTCGATATTAAAATAAATCTTGACAAACCATAAAGTTCTGTTATACTTGTTTCGTCCACATAAATATTCACACACAAGGAAATAATATGGCATTTAACAAAACATTCAACGCAGAAGAAGTTGCAAGACTTAAAAAATTAATTCAAGAAGGTGACCAAGTACTGTTTGAAGTTGATGCTCTCAATGAGGGCCTCAGAGAAACAGTAAAGGCTATTGCAGAAGAAATGGAACTCAAGCCTGGTGTACTTATGAAAGCAATTAAAGTTGCACATAAAGCCAAGTTCCAAGAAGAGTTTGATAAATTTGATGAACTCGAAACTATTTTAGAGGCTGTTGGCAAAACCCTCTAATGTACGATCCCATCGCCACGTTCACAGACTCTAGAGGCTACAAAACAATGGTGTTCGACAACGTCATGCCCGATGATGTTGCAAACACTTGGTTAGAGCAGAGACAGTCTGTAAAATTTTATAAAACAAAACAGCAAAGAATACCCATGAGTTTTAGGGTACATGCTGTTAATTGGCGAGAAAGAAAATCATTGTTTAATTTACATGATTGGATAGTTCCGTATTTAAAGCAGTGGCATCCGGATCTCACAGCAGATGGATTTGCTAGATCGTTTATAAATCTTTATCAAAAAAACGATTATATACGGGTGCATGCCGATTTAGATGATCGTGATTATGGAGATGAAGACACATA
>Ga0255759_10003244_pt1 | contig 14315 bp, 13 predicted proteins | sample 101ome_20_FD_179959 | JGI IMG/M metagenome (GOLD analysis project Ga0255759, IMG submission 179959) | Coastal salt marsh microbial communities from the Groves Creek Marsh, Skidaway Island, Georgia - 101404AT metaG (version 2) | ecosystem: Environmental > Aquatic > Marine > Intertidal zone >...
AGTGCGCCCGCCAGTAATGAGGTCTCAACCATTCTCCCACGGCCAGTTTCTTCGCGTGCAAGTAGACTGGCTGCAACACCAATACATGCAAAAATAGCAGCTCCAACACTTGGGAGCGGGTGTACGGTGTGGATTGGCGCTTCTCGAAAACCAGGCATCCCTCCCAGTACGCCAGAGCGAGCCAGAATAAGATCGTCTATAGGCAAGTCGTCCTTTAATGGACCATGACGACCGTAAGCAGTAATGGCACAGGCCACTATGCGTGGGTTTAGAGCCTTTATCCTCTCCCTATCCACTAATAATTGGCGTTGAGATGAAGGGGCAAAGTCTTCGATTAGAACATCTACCTCAGCAAGCAATGCTTCGATCTTTTCTTTGGCACCAGGAGCATCAATGTCTAGGTCAATTGCTTCTTTGCCACGATCCCAAATTACAAACCCCCCATCCCTAAAAAGGGGATTGGCCTTACCAACAGCTCGTAAAACTCTCGCACCGCAATCAGATAGGAGCATTGTGGCGAATGCTCCGGCATTACCAGTAGACAGATCAAGAATGGTGATACCTTCAAGTGGACGGGTCATAGTTGCCAACAGCTCCTAGTGTTATTCTATTAAAGAGCTTAACGATGGAAACTCGTACGTGAAGACCCTGTGTTTTCAAATTATATTTCTAATCTTCAGATCATAAGGAGATATTTTCATGGCTGATTTGAATATGTTCGGGTTAGACGTGGGTATCTATGGACCATTGGCAGATCCAGAAACGGTGATGGGTCTGGCTCATTTTGCTGAAGATGTTGGTTTTGACTCTATTTGGCTGGCTGATCATGTAGCTTTTCCAGCCTCATTTGAGTCGAAATATCCTTTTAGTGCTACGGGTAATTTTCCAGCGCCAACCGACGACCCCCTCTTCGAACCCTTGGCTGTTATGGGGATTCTTGTTGGAGCCACCTCCAAGATAAAATTGGGAACAGCAGTTCTGATTATTCCCTATCGGAACCCAGTACTAACCGCTCGCATGCTTATTACGCTGGATCAATTTTCTGGCGGAAGGATTGTGTTAGGAGCTGGTGTAGGCTGGCTGCGGGAGGAATTTGAAGCTCTTCAGACTCCTGATTTTAAGCTACGTGGTAAGGCAACAGACGAGTATTTGGATATATTCAAGGCTATGTGCGAAGGAGGAAAGATTGGTTTTGAAGGGCAGACCTATCGATTTGATCCAGTTCAGTCGGTTCCTGGTTCCTTCCAAAAACCACATCCTCCAATCCTCATAGGAGGAGTTTCAGATCCAGCGCTCAGGCGGATAGTTAGGCGTGGGGATGGCTGGCTTGCGACGGCACTCGGACGTGAGGAAATGCCTGAAAGGCTTGCAGCTTTGAGAAGTATTTCTGAGGCCGAAGGTAGAAATTTCAGTGATATTCAACTCGTCTACAAGCTTTTCTTAAGCCCTGGGGAAGCAAAGCAGGGACCCTTTGGAGGTCGTGATATGGGTTCTGGGTCTGAAGCAGATATCATTGATGATCTTAAATCAGTCATAGATGCGGGGTTTGAGAAAATTATAATCCGATACAGAGGCGCTGATGCGGAAGAGCAAACTCGTAATCTGGCGCGTTTTGCAGAAATAATTGCTCCTGCGCTTTAGAAAATATTCTATTAATCCGCACCAAATGTGCCAAGATCTTAACTTGAAGCTGGGTGCTTGGCCAGTTGGTTAAACACCAGCTAAATCCCCTCGGCTCATGATGTCGAGGGGTTTTACATACCCAACATTGAGGGCAATCAGTAGCCTTTAAAGTCTCCTGGGCGTTTCTCACGCCAAGCAGAAATTGCCTCAACATGATCTTCAGACATACGTGCTAAGGTCATGTGTGACGAAACCATGTCTAAGCTAGAGCGAAGATCCATGTTTTGATTTTGATACACCAACCTCTTTATCAAGCGCACAGATATTGGTGCACCAGCTGCGATGCCAGAAGCAATCTCCAATACTCTATCGAGAAGCTGATCATCGTCGAAAACGTCTAGGACAAGACCAATATTTTTAGCTTCTTCGGCATCAACAAATTTTGAAGTCCAAAGAAGTTCTAAAGCTTTTTGGACGCCGATAATTCTAGGTAAAAACCAACATGCCCCATTTCCTGGGACTAGACCCATTCTGACATAGGTCTCAGCAAAGCGTGCACTTTTTGCGGCATATCTAATATCGCAGTGTAGGGCCATATCCATTCCAGCTCCTACTGCAACACCGTTCACTGCAGCTAGAACTGGTTTGTCGAGGTTTTGTATCTCTTGTGAGATTTTTTGAATTCTATCCCAAAGACCAGACTTAACCGCTGTTACTGTAGTCTGTGCACCACCCATTCCTCCGGTATCCCCACCAGAGCAAAAGCCTCGGCCTTCGCCCGTAATAACTACGCAGCGGATGTCATCCCGATCGCCACACTCCCGCAGGCGATCAATATATGCTTCCAGCATTTCAATTGAGAATGCATTTAATTTGTCTGGATTGTTAAAGGTGATCAAAGCGACTTTGTCATCTCGGACTTCAAATTTGAGTTTATCTGTCATTTAACTAATTAGCTCCTAATTTTGATTTTATCTTAAGCAAGTTTTATGGCTTTTTCCTGTTAATGTTTTGATGCGTTAGTCTCGCCCTGTATTTTTTCTATTATCTGACAAATTGCATATAAATAATTCCATTATTGATTGCGTTCCGTTTATTCCCTTGATCAATAGTCAACCGCATAGTCGGTCCGTATCTTTGAATTAGAAGCTCATTCGTCGCTGGGCTCTTTCAGCCTGCCATGATAGGATCTTTCGGCTTAATCAAGAAGTCTTGATAAAGTGGCTTAGCTTCTTTGCTAGAACATATCTTTCTTAACCAAATAAGAGATTTTTTTGAAAAAACTTGCTTTAATTCTGATGCTTGTATCTGCGTCTCCAGCAATGGCTGATGCTCCAGTCTGGAATATCAATTATGACGCAAGCCGCCTTGGTTTCACCACTTATTGGCAAAATTCTCCAGTCAATGGTCTCTTTAAAAAATGGATGGCGAATGTTCGCTTTGACCCGGATGATTTGAATGCTAGCTCAGTTAATGTTGAAATTCAGACAGACAGTGTTGATACCAATTACAAAGACCGAGATGCCGAAATCCGCAAATCGGATTGGCTATCCGTAGAAAGCTTTCCCATAGCCACCTTTTCGGCCAGAGGATTTCGCCGTTTAAAGGATAACAATTTTGTCGCCGATGGAACGCTTGAGATAAAGGGTACAAAATCTCCGGTTCTCCTGCCATTTACCCTAGAGATCTCAGGTCAGGATGCTCAAATGAAGGGAGAGATCTCCATCTCCCGACTGGCGTTTAATGTAGGCGAGGGGCAATGGCGTTCAACTGATTTTATCAAGGAGGAGATTGTTATTCATGTTCAGGTTGCTGCACGGCGCGGTAACTGAACTTTGGTATATTTTTAACTGCAGACAAAAGATTTTCTGTGTTGTGGTAACGGGAATTACTGTTTTAAAAAAAGTAAAGTTTTCAAGTTTAATAGAAACTTATCAGCCTCGTCAGGTTTGAAAGCTCCAAGTACATAGCGATCTGGACGTAACAGAATTACCTGGTCGCGATGAGCCCGAATGGGTCGATAGCCCTTCATGTCTGGTGCGCCAGTGTCGTCGGACAGATAAACTTTTTCTAATTCTATCGACCATGTATTTTCGTCTAATTCACGAAGCCAGCTTCGGCCAGGCTCGCTTTGGGCAATTAGCGTGAAGTTTGTGCCAAGCAGAGTATCAAGAAAAACAATTTTTCCGTTGTCTTTAATGTTTGGGTTAGGAAGCATGCGGCCTATTAGGCTAGCAGGCGGTTGGGTGGCGTCATCTAAGCCGATAAAAACACCTGTCTGATATGTTGGAGGGGGTTTGAATTTCATTCCTAGAACAAAATCACGTGCTCCGGGAAAACGCTTCAACCCTGCCATTAATGCATCTCTGTAAATGCTAGATTTGCCTACGGGCATAACTACTTCGCCCATCGCTACAGCCAGTTGTACCATATCTCGTGCTGGTTTCTTGCGCTCAGCCTCATAGGTTTTTAAGAGTGATGGGTCTGCGCCTTTCACCACCAGGGCCGCTTTCCATGCTAGATTTGTGGCATCTCGGAGGCCTGCATTCATGCCTTGCCCTGCGAAAGGTGGTGTGAGATGAGCGGCATCGCCCGCGAGCCAAACCCGCCCCTGGCCCCAGGTAGTCGCGACCCTTGCCTCAAACGTATAGACCGCAGCACGCATTATATCTTGAGGTGTTAGTTTACGAGTGGCGTGCAAAAGACTTTTTAGTCTGCCGTGCTGAAGCATTTCTTGTCTGTCTTCGCCTGGAAGCAACATAAATTCGTAGCGCCGTCCGCCATAAGTTGTTGGGATTGATACCCAGGGACGCTTTGGGTCACAGAAGAATTTTGAAACAGGTTCTTGATCTCTGTCTTCGTGCAGATCAAGAACGACCCAGTCTTGAGGATATGCTTCTCCGGGAAACTTGACCCCAAGGAGTTCGCGCGTTTGGCTTCGAGCGCCATCGGCAGCTATCAAAATTTGGCAATGGACCTCATAGCCAGAAATTTTAGCAATAACTTCTTCGGAATTTTGGTGAAAGTTGGTTAACTCTGTTGCGCGCTCGAAATGAACCTTTGGAAAACGTTTCAAGCCATTAGTTAAAAGAGCTTCTAGTTGTGGCTGATGGAAGATATTCCGTTTTGGCCAACCAAATTCTACTGGGCCAGGTCCTACCTCACCGACTATCTGTCCATCTTCGTTTAGATATCGAGATCCTTCACTAGTTTTCAGGATCGATTTAAGTTCAGCTCCAAGCCCTGCCATGTCGATTGAGCGACAGCCCTCATCATCAATGGATATAGCTCTTGGAAGATTGAGAGGTTCTTTACTCTTATCAATCAATAAAACGGAAAGGCCAGCCTGGCCCAGTAGATTGGCTGCTAACAGCCCAGTCGGCCCAGCTCCAACAATAACAATATCAATATGATTATTATTCATGGATTTATAATAGATGTCTCAATCCATTGGGGAATAGAGACGCAATGTTAATTAGTGCTTCGTCATTGCGTAGATTTTTCAAACATTATTATTGATAATTATTTAAAATTTCTGAAAAAATTGAAATATATTTTTTTACAACGTTCAGGAAGGGGCCGGCGTTTTTTACATGCGCCAGCCCTTCTCTAATTAGTTCTTGCTTTTGTCTATAATTGCGTTTTCAGCAATCCAGGGCATCATGCCACGGAGACGTTCTCCAATAACTTCTAATTCGTGCTCTGCACCAATTCGACGCTTTGCGAGGAATGAAGGCTGGCCAGCCTTGTTCTCAAGGACAAACTCTCGCGCAAATTCACCGCGCTGGATTTCACCAAGGATTTCTTTCATACGCTCTTTAACAGAGGCGTCGATGACACGAGGACCCCTTGTGTAGTCTCCATACTCAGCCGTGTTGGAAACTGAGTAACGCATACCAGCTAGGCCATTTTCATAAATGAGATCGACGATAAGCTTTACTTCGTGGACGCACTCGAAATACGCCATTTCTGGAGCATAACCTGCCTCAGTAAGGGTTTCGAAGCCAGCTTGAATAAGGGCAGAGAGCCCGCCGCAGAGTACGACTTGTTCGCCGAATAAATCGGTTTCACATTCTTCTTTCATTGTGGTTTCGATAATTCCTGCGCGGCCACCGCCGTTTGCGCAAGAATATGACAGGCCAATATCATGAGCATTGCCTGTTGCATCCTGATGGATTGCCAATAGGCTGGGTACGCCGGCTCCGCGCACATATTCGGTGCGGACCAAGTGTCCTGGGCCTTTAGGGGCGACCATGAAAACGTCGAGATCATCTCGAGGCTTAACCAGATTGAAGTGCAGCGACAAGCCATGGGCAACTGCCAAAGCGGCACCCTGTTTCATATTATCACGCAGATGCTGTTCCCAAAGGTCGGCGTGACCTTCATCTGGGGTTAGGATCATTACAACATCAGCCCATTGTGCAGCGTCTGCTGGGCTCATCACTTTGAAGCCAGCTCCTTCTGCTTTGGCTGCTGAACCGGATCCGGGACGCAGGGCAACAACTACATCTTTGACACCAGAGTCACGTAAATTGTTGGCGTGTGCATGTCCTTGGCTTCCATAGCCAACAATAGCAACTTTCTTAGTCTTTATCAGATTTACATCGGCATCCCGATCATAATAGACGCGCATTGGCGTTCTCCTCATTTATAGAATTTGTTCGTTGTTAACTTTGTTAGACTGGCGTCAGATTAGTTTGCGAAGGCGGGTTCTAAAGCGCGTTGGCGCCTCGCGCAATGGCTACAACACCAGTGCGTGCTACATCCACTAACCCCAAGGGTTTCATCAAATCGATAAATGCATCCACTTTTTCGCTAGATCCAGTGATTTCAAATACAAAGCTATCAGTGGTGCTGTCCACTGCACGTGCCCGAAATATATCTGCAGTTCTGAGTGCTTCAACTCTGTGTTCGCCTTTTCCTGCGACTTTTACTAGAGCAAGTTCTCTCTCCACATGCGGGCCTTCAGACGTAAGATCTGCAACGTCATGTACAGGTACGAGTCTACCTAACTGTGCTTTGATTTGCTCAATAATCATGGGAGTGCCGGTAGTTACAACGGTGATACGGGATAGCCCAGCCATATGGTCAGTTTCAGCAACTGTTAAGCTGTCAATATTGTAACCGCGCCCTGAGAAAAGGCCTGCGACGCGCGCAAGAATACCGGGTTCATTGTCTACAAGTATAGCAAGTGTATGTCGCTCTATTGGGTCAACGCGAGACTGCGTTTCATACACTGAAGTTGAATTTGCCACGATGATAAATTCCTTAAACCAGAGCCTTGCCGGCGTCACTAACTTCGGCTGCTTGGGCGGCATTCGGGCCCATTAGCATTTCGTTGTGAGCGGCTCCTGATGGTATCATTGGAAAACAGTTTTCTTTTTGATCTACGCGAATATCGGCAATTACAGGGCCATCAGTTTCAATCATGCGACTGATCACATCTTCAAGTTCCCCCGGCTCATTTGCAACAAGGCCGGTCCAACCGAAAGCCTCAGCAAGTTTAATGAAATCTGGAAGACTGTCTGTATAACTTTCCGAGTATCTGCTTCCGTGCAGTAACTCTTGCCATTGCCGAACCATGCCCATCCATTGATTGTTCAAAATAAAGAGCTTGATTGGTAGTTTGTACTGCGAAATTGTTGACATTTCCTGCATGTTCATAAGGAATGAAGCTTCGCCTGATACATCCACTACAAGTGCATCTGGATGAGCTACCTGAACGCCTGTCGCTGCTGGTAGGCCATACCCCATAGTTCCGAGGCCGCCGGATGTCATCCATCGGTTGGGATCTCTGAATTGCAGGAATTGAGCTGCCCACATTTGATGCTGGCCGACTTCCGTAGTTACGAAATACTGTTTGCCAGATTTCTCCATTGCCATTTGGAGTTGCTCTAGTGCCAGTTGTGGCTTGATAATCTTGGAGGCTTTGTCGTAGGCGAGGCAATCACGTTCACGCCATTTGTCTATCACACGCCACCAAAGGTCGATTGCTTTTGCATTGGCCTTTAAGTTCTTTGACCTCCAGCCCTCAAGCAAAAGTGATAGCGTGCGGCCTGCATCGGCAACGATTGGAAGATCAACACGTATGTTTTTGTTGATGGAAGATGCATCAATATCGACATGAATCTTTATGGAGTTTGGCGAGAAAGCATCAGTCCTGCCTGTCACGCGATCATCAAAGCGAGCGCCAATGGCTATCATAAGATCACAGTCATGCATCGCCATATTGCTCTCGTAGAGCCCATGCATTCCAACCATCCCAAGCGATTGTTTGTCATCCGTTGGAAACGCGCCCAACCCCATCAAGGTTTGAGTAATAGGGAATCCAGTGGAACGTACCAGGCTTCGGAGATCGTCCGATGCCTGAGGTCCAGCGTTGATCACGCCTCCGCCTACATAAAACAAGGGGCGTTCAGCCTTTGCCATCAGCTCAAGGGCTTCTTCGATGGCAGCTGGTTCTGGCTCGGTTTTTGGACGATAAGACCGATGTTCAAATTCTTGGGGCTGGTTGTAGCTACCTTCTGCGAACTGAACATCTTTGGGTAAGTCAATGACAACGGGACCAGGTCGGCCTGAGCGAGCTACATGAAAGGCTTCGTGCATAACACGAGGTAAATCATTGACGTCTTTCACAAGGTAATTGTGTTTCGTGCAAGGCCTTGTGATTCCGGTGGTGTCAGCTTCTTGAAAGGCGTCATTACCTATAAGATGTGTCGGAACTTGCCCGGTTAGGCAAATGATTGGAATGGAATCCATAAGAGCATCTGTTAGTCCCGTAACGGCGTTGGTTGCACCAGGTCCTGATGTAACGAGCACAACACCAATTTTGCCGGTAGAGCGGGCATAACCTTCAGCAGCATGAACAGCCCCACCTTCCTGGCGTACTAAATAGTGCTTCAGGCGGTTTTGCTTGAAAATTTCGTCATAAATGGGGAGCACTGCCCCGCCTGGATAACCAAATACCGCTTCGACACCCTGATCTATCAATGCGCGGACGATCATGGCCGCGCCAGTCATTTTTTCTTCGCTCACCAGAAACTCCAGTTGCACCAAATGTAAATTGAAATAAAATTACGTTTAATTATTTTTTCGGCGCGGAAGATAATTCTATCAACATATTAGGTCAATATATTTTTGTATAACTTTATTACAAAATTACTATTTATTTTAGTATTTTCTTCCATTTTTAAAACGAAATCCGAGTTTAGGCGCTGTTTGATCCAGGAGATTTGGCGTTTTGCGTAGCGTCTGGTGGCCTGTGATGTTGCGTCAATTGCGTTTTGTAATAAAATTTCATTTTTTTTGACTGAGGCAAATTCTTTCACCCCAATCGCCCTCATTGCTGGTAACTCGGGATTTAGATTGCGGGCAAGAAAGGCTGTTGCTTCCTCAACTGCACCAAGGTTAGCCATGATATTGGTTCGAGAGTTGATACGAGCATAAAGTTGATCTCGTTCTGGCATTATTGCTGTTACGTTGAAAACCAAATCTTCAGGAGGTGCTGGTGGTGTATCGAGTACCTCCGAGGGAATTTTTCCTGTCGTCCTCCAAATCTCTAGTGCACGGGATAAACGTTGCGGGTCGTGAATTCGAGCCGCTGATTTAGGATCAGCCCGTTCGAGCACGGAATAGTAAGTCTCATAATCTTTAGCAACGTCCAACCTTGCCTGAGCGCGGATGTCGGGAGGAATCGACGGGGCAGGAGGCAAGCCTTTGATTAAGGCTTCAATGTAAAACCCGGTTCCTCCACAAATAATTGGGGTGAGGCCAGAGTCATGACATTTTTTGATTTCTGCCAAGGCTGCCGTTACCCACCGACCTGCCGAGCACACATCATCTGGTTCTAGCCAGCCGTACAATTTGTGAGGCGCTTGTGCTTCCTCTTCTGGTGTGGGTCTAGCTGTTAGAATTCGAAGTCCTTTATAGACCTGCATGCTATCTGCGTTTATCACAACCCCATTAAACTGCCTCGCAATTTCAAGTGCGAATGCTGACTTGCCGCTTGCTGTAGGGCCAGTTACGACAATGACGGGGCGCATTTCGCCAAGGGGACAATTTCTCGTGGAATCCATACTTACTCTTGTAGCGCCTCCTGACTGCAAGCTCGAGACTTCAGTTAGCGAAATTGCTGTTACTGCGCTAGGTGTTGGTGGTGCGCACTCTGTAGATGGAGTGGAGTTCTTTTCTAATAATCGTGCTGCAGACATCAGATGGGAGGGCGACCCCTGGGACGAACATATCGCCGATGCCGTTCGCTTAGCTATTAGCCACAAACCTGTTGATTATGCTTTGCAGCCAGCCAAGCACAGAGGTAAACGGCTCATGATTGCAGATATGGACTCCACCATAGTTGCTTCCGAAACGTTGGATGAAATGGCGGCTAGAGCCGGTGTTGGGCATAGAGTGTCTGAAATCACAAGTCGTGCAATGAATGGTGAAATCGATTTTCAAACGGCACTTCGAGAACGGGTCCGTCTTTTAGCCGGCGTGGAGGCAGGTATTTTAGAAGACGTCTATTCCAATATTTCGATAACTCCAGGTGCTGATGTGCTCGTGAGATCAATGGCAAATTCGGGTGCAGAGTGTTTGCTGGTTTCTGGTGGGTTCAAATTTTTTACTGACAGGGTTGCGCACCAACTTGGCTTTCACGGTAACCAGGCTAACGATATTGAAATTAATTCCGGAAGAATAACGGGGGAATTAATTGAGCCAATTTTAGATAGCGCGGCAAAGGTTCAGGCTCTTGAGGCGGCTATGCAAAGACTTGCAATCGGTCCAGAGTCTGTCCTGGCTGTGGGGGATGGATCTAACGATATTCCGATGCTGCGCCGAGCTGGCCTTGGTGTTGCATGGCGTGGGAAGCCAGTCGTTAAAGCTCAGACCCGAGCCAGAATTGATTATGGAGATCTCTCCACTTTGTTAATCTTCCAGCGGATGGACCCCGCTTAAGCTATCGGGCAAAATTACCGAAGACGTTGCTAAGGAGGCAAAAATGCCAGCTGTCCCAAATCTTGCGAAAGATAAGTTGAAAGCAGGTGAGCTAGCTATAGGGTTTGGTATGCGCCAGGCTCGTACTGTTGACACAGTCAAGATTGCTAAAGTGTGCGGTTTTGATTGGTTGTTTATTGATCTCGAGCATAATTCAATGACTGTTGATACAGCAGCTGACATGTGTGCCGCAGGACTTGATGCAGGAATAACTCCTTTAGTTCGACCGTCGCATCACGCCAGTTTTCTAATGAGTAGGCCCCTTGATTCGGGTGCTCAGGGAATTGTTGCTCCTCATGTAGAAAATGTTGAAGAGGCAACAATGATACGTGATCAGTGTTTGCATCCCCCTCTTGGAAAAAGATCCGTTGGCGGTCTCGCGCCTCAACTTGCGTATGAGGCCGTAGGAATTGAAAAGCAGGTTGGCTTGGTCAATGACAATATTTTAGTTGTTTGCATGATAGAAAGTGCTGGCGCTGTAGAACAAGCTGACGCGATGGCAGCAGTTGAGGGCGTCGATTGTCTTCTAATTGGAACGAATGATCTTTGTGCCGAAATGGGCATCCCTGGCCAGTTTGGTCACGAAAAAGTAACAGCAGCATATGAGCGGGTCGCAAGTGCATGCAAAAACAATAGGAAGCACCTTGGTATGGGAGGTATATACGACGAAGATTTGGCAAGCCGATACATTGGTATGGGTGCGCAACTTATCCTTGGCGGTAGCGATCTTGGTTTTCTCATGGCGGGAGCTGCGGCTCGTGCAAAATTTCTTAAAGGTCTTAGATAGCTCCAGTGGATCTAACGTTAGCGATCCGCTCTGAGGGCTTAGCGCTAGGTTTTGATGCAATTGGGTTTGCTCCTGCGGATAGCTCAGAGGATGCAAAGGCATGGCTAGCTGAGTACTTAGAGTCTGGTATGCATGGCGATATGGGTTGGATGGCAGCTCATGCTGAGAGGCGAGCGGATCCTAAAAAGTTATGGCCTGAAGCTCGTAGCGTAGTTGTCGTTGCTATGAGTTATGCGCCACCAGAAAACCCTCTTTCTACTGTCAGTGATCCTGAAAGTGGCGAGATAAGCGTCTACGCGCGAACGGTTAGAGATTATCACGACGTTTTGAAATCGCGTTTGAAGCGTTTAGCTAGATGGACGAATGAGGCTCATGGAGCTCAAGTAAAAATTTTCGTTGATACCGCCCCTGTATTAGAAAAGCACCTTGCTCAGCGTGCAGGAATAGGTTGGCAAGGTAAGCATTCGAACCTCGTTAGCCGTGGGCTAGGTAATTGGTTTTTTTTAGGTGAGATGTTTACGGATATTGACCTAACGCCTGATGCACCTGAATTAGACCATTGTGGGTCATGCCGGAATTGCTTGGAAGCATGTCCAACTGATGCATTTGTTGCTCCTTACAAGCTAGATGCTCGTCGCTGTATCTCCTACCTCACAATCGAACATAAGAGCCATATTGATCACGACTTAATGGAGGCTATGGGTGGACGGATTTATGGCTGCGATGACTGTTTGGCGGTGTGCCCCTGGAATAAATTTGCAGAATTACCAAGAGAACCCTCTCTGTGGCCTCGAGTTGAGCTTCAAGTTCCTAAGCTTAAAGAGCTAGCTAGCCTTGATGATTCAGAGTTTAGGCAGGTATTTGCTGGATCTCCGATCAAGCGCACAGGCCGTGATAGGTTTGTAAGAAATGTTGCCATTGCTATTGGTAACTCCAATTTAAAAGAGCTTGCAGAAACCGCCGCTCAATTAATTGCTGACTCATCACCGTTAGTCCGCCGTGCTGCTATCTGGGCTCTCAGTCGATTGGAACCTGAGAGGGCAAATTTGATGTATCGTAATGATCCGGACCCAGAAGTTCAGGCCGAATGGGATAGGATAAAGGGAGTTTAGAGGGAGATGTCTTTTGACTGATTTTACTGGTGGTTGTGCTTGTGGTGCGATCCGATACAAAGCAGTGGGTGAACCGCGCTATATGGGTAATTGTCATTGTCGAGATTGTCAGCAGGCAACGGGCAGCGCCTATTTTCCAGGTATGGGTTTCAAGAGTGAAAATTTCAGTCTTGAAAAGGGTGAGCCCAAGTGGTTTACCCGTCAGGCAGATCGAGGCCATGCGATACATCGCGCCTTTTGCTCTGATTGTGGATCACCTCTATTTATTCGAAATGATATTTCAAAATACTTCACTGTTCTTTATGCGGGAAGTTTGGATGATCCGCGTTCTTACCAACCAGCTAGAGACATCTTTGTAAGGTCTGCTCAACCTTGGAACCAACTAGACCCAAGCTTACCTAAATCCGATGAGATGCCGAGTTAGGCCCTAGGCCCCTAAAATCTTCATTGGCATGACCCGTGGGCCACGAACTTGGCCACCAGACCATATAACGTTTTTAGGTTGGATTACTTCAAAGTCTTTAATTCTGTTGAACCAGACACGAAGAGCGATATCCATCTCCATCCGAGCTAGATTTGAACCCGCACATCGATGAATTCCAACTCCAAATGCTATGTGGCGGTTTTGTTTGCGGTCTAGTACTACCTCTTCAGCTCTATCAAAAATTTGAGGGTCACGGTTAGCAGCAGGGAAATTCATTATTACCTTATCTCCCGGTTGCATCTCAATCCCACCAAATTTGATAGGTTCTAATACTCGCCGTGCCATTTTTACGGGTGAATAGAAGCGCAGCAATTCTTCAATTGCAGTGGGGAATAAATTTGGTTCGGCAAAAATTCGTTTGCGGTGCTCGGGGTTTGTGCCGAAATGAAACAGCGCAGATCCAATAGAGCTCCAGGTGGTATCAATTCCGGCTACCAATAACAAAAAGCAAACGCCTATAATTGTATAGTCAGATAATTTTTCTCCTTCAATTTCTGCTTCCATAAGTCTGGAAATGGCGTCATCTCGAGGGTTATTCCGCCTTTCAATAATCATTTGTTGGAAAAAATCTCTGATTATCCGCCGATATTTAAGCCGTATTTCGGCGTCCGCTTGGCCCTGTTCAAGGATCCCCCTGACCCATTCTGTAAACTCGTCGGCACGGGCCTCATCAATCCCAATAATGTGAGCAATCACTCTTGGGGGAAGTTGCTGGGCGTAGTCTGTTGCTCCATCTACCTCGGGACCTTTTTGAATGATCTGATCAATTAAGCTGTTTGCTAATTGTTCGGTGAAAGGGCGATAAGTGTCGACAGCCTTTGGTGAGAATAAAGGAAGTATTAACTGCTTAAAGGGTTTGTGCAGAGGAGGGTCAGCTGAAATTGGTGGCAGTTCAGCCCCAAATTCTTTTACTTCCTGAATGAGAATTTCCCGCATTTCAGGGGAGGGAGGAATTACCCCCGGGGCTCGACTTGAAAGAGTTGGAACCGCTCGAGCCATTTCACGGACGTCTTCGTAACGTGTTGGCATCCATGAGCCACCCCATCTCTCTGAATGTGCGATGGGACACCGTTCCCGAAGATCCTGCCAAATTGGTCCTGGATCACTGTTATAGATGGGGTCCATGACGTCGTAGTCTGTTGCCCAGTCATGAACTGGACAGCCTTCGCGAGAATTGGGAATACTTGGTTTGCGATCACTCATGTTGTCAATCCTCCAGGATTGAAATAGCGAATTCTGGACAATTAGCGATTGCTAGGTCTGCTTTGTCCTCCATACCCTTCGGGACTTCTCCGTTATTCTTAGTCGAGGCAATACC
>Ga0255759_10003249_pt1 | contig 14307 bp, 16 predicted proteins | sample 101ome_20_FD_179959 | JGI IMG/M metagenome (GOLD analysis project Ga0255759, IMG submission 179959) | Coastal salt marsh microbial communities from the Groves Creek Marsh, Skidaway Island, Georgia - 101404AT metaG (version 2) | ecosystem: Environmental > Aquatic > Marine > Intertidal zone >...
TGATAGATAAAATAAGGAGTTATAAAGGTTATGAAAATAGATAAAAAAATTACTGTTCTAATTACTGGAGGAGCAGGTAGAATAGGTTTTGAATTAACAAAAGATTTATTAAGAAAAGGTAATAATGTATTTATTGGCGATAATAATAAAAAAAAGCTTTTAAAGATAAAAAAACAACTTAATTCTAATCGACTAGGAATTTATACATCAGATCTTTCTAAAAAAATTAATATTGATAAATTTATTAAACATGCCAATAATAAATTTGGCAAAGTGGACTCAGCAGTTCTTTGTGCATACCCCACTTCAAAAGGCTGGGGTGCTAAATTTGAAGACTTAAAAGAAAAAGATCTTTCTATAGATTTACAACGACAACTTGGTGGTACCATTATTTTTTCCCAAAGAATATTGAAATATTTTAGTAAAAAAAAAAAAGGCAACCTAATATTAATTTCCTCGATACAAGGAGTACAAGCACCAAAATTTGATCATTATAAAAATCTAAAAATGATTAGTCCTATAGAATACTCAGCCATAAAAGCAGGGGTAATATCTATAACAAAATATATGTCAAAGTACTTTAAAAACAAAAATATTAGAGTTAATTGTATAAGTCCAGGAGGAATAGAGGATAGGCAACCAAAAATATTTAAGAAAAGATATAAGCTTTCGTGTAATTCGAAAGGCTTATTGAACAGTAAAGATATTGTTAATTCAATTAATTTCCTACTATCAGACGAGTCGAATTATATTCATGGACAAAATATAATTGTTGATGATGGCTGGTCTTTATGAAAAAAAAAATTCATATATTGTTCCCAAACCCGTTCACTGAATTTAATTATACTAAATATGAATTATCTAAACTTAAAAAAAGATATAATACAAAAGTAATTATTCATGACTTATCTGAACTGGTACTTCCGAAAAAATTTACTCAAGAGTGGAAAACAAAAATAGAAAAAAAAACTATTAAATTTTCATCAATCTTTTCATGGATAAAATATTTTTTATCTAAAAGAAATGAAAATCTACTTATAATAAATTTTGTAAAAGTAACAAATTTAAAAAGTTTTTTAATAAATTATTTTGTCAAACTCTCAAATCATACAATCATAATTCACTCACCTGCATCTATTTTTCGTTCAATAAAACCATATAAAAAAGATTTGAAATTTTTCCTAAAAAGATTTTACCAACATAAGTTCAATTTAAGTGTATATTTTTTTGGGTTAAAAAAATTTTTATTTGATTTTATAATAAGCAAGATAAAAATGCCTAAAACTATTATTTTATCTAATAATTTTGAAAAGGTTAAATTTAACCATAAAGATCTTGATGAGGAAAAATTGATAAGAATTAATTTCAATTCTTATGATTATTCAAATTCACTAATTTACAAAAAAAGAAAAAAAACAAATAAAAAATACATTTTGTACTTAGATAATGGTGCTCCATATTTTTCTGGCGATGCTCATCTGAAAGGAGATGCTTTATATTCAGGTAATGTAGAAAAACAATACTTAGATTTAAACAATTTTTTTTATAAATTAGAAAAAATATTTAAAGCCAATGTAATTATAATACCTCATCCAAAATATAAATCTTACTCAAAAAAAATTAAAAGTTTAAATCCATTTTTTAATAATAGAAAGGTAAACAATTATTATAATGCAATACCAAGATTATCTGCAGATTGTCTTTTTTTTATTCAAAAACATTCTACGGCTGTCGCTTTTCCAATTTTCTTCAATAAACCTGTATTATTCATTTATTCATCAAAACATGGATATGTTAGGTCTGAATGGGATGAATTATTTTTATTGGCTAAAAGTGTAGGACAAAAACCATTAAACATAAATAATTGAAACAAAAAAGAAATTATAAAAAGTTTAAAAATAAATAAAAAAAAATACAATGAATTCAAGTATAATTTTCTTACACCAAAAGATAAAACTTTAATTAATACTCCGAATTATAAAATTTTAAACAAATTAACTAAAATTTACTAATATCATGAAATCCAAAAAAATAATATTAGTTATGGGATTACCTGGTTCAGGCAAAACAACCTTAGCTAAAGAATTAGTAAAAAAACTAAATGCTGAATGGTTAAACGCTGATGTGATTAGAGGTAAATACAATGATTGGGACTTTCGAAAAGAGGGCATTATTAGACAAGTAAAAAGAATGAGAAATTTTGCAAAAAAATCAAAAAAAAAATATGTAGTTGCTGACTTTGTTTGTCCTTTACCTGAACAATTGAAAATTTTTAAACCAAATTTTATCGTTTGGATGGACACAATTAAAAAGGGAAGATTTGCAGACATGAATAAATTATTTAAAAAACCAAAAAGGTTTAATCTCAGAATTAAAGAAAAAAAAAACGAAATTAATGTAATACAAGTATTAGATAAACTTTTGGGTTATAAATGGAAAAATAATTTTCCTACTATTCAAATGCTTGGGAGATTTCAACCTTGGCATTATGGTCATAGAAGCTTATTTGAAAAATGTCTCTTAAAAACAGGACAAGTTAATATTATGGTTAAAGACACTCATTTGATTGGAGATAATCCATATTCATTCAAGCAAGTAAAGAAAAATATAATAAGTGATCTTATTAACTTTAAAAATAGAATTAAAATTACATTAGCCCCTAATATCACGGAAATTTGTTACGGAAGAACTGTGGGTTATAAAATTTCTAAAATAAATTTAGAAAAAAAAATTCAAAAAATATCCGCTAAAAAAATTAGAAAGAATTTGAGAAGTCAAGGATTATTAAAAAAAAAATAAATTAATGGTTATTAAATTTTTGAAAAAAATTTTAAGAATTTTATATTCAATTATTCAAATATTTATAATTTCCATTTTATTTTTTTTATCTGGTTTTAGGTCTAAAGAAAAAAAATTGTGGGGATTTGGCTCTCTAGGGGGCAAGGAATTTAGAGGAAATTCAAAATATCTTTACAAATACATTGAAAAAAAACATAAAGATATTGAAATTTATTGGATAGCGAAGTCAATAAAAGAAAATATGAAGTTAAAAAAGCAAGGAATTAATTCAATCTATGCTTACGATTTCAAAAATATTAAAAAAATTTCTTCGACAAGCTTATTTTTTTGTACTCATGGATTTATTGATTTAAATTTAGGTTTAACTCGAAAAGCTAAAATTATAATGTTAGGCCATATGACTTTTACTATTAAAAATAATGTTAGAAAGATACTTTTAAATAAAAAAAACTTTTTTAATAGAATTTATGAGTTTATGAAATTTAGTTATTTTAACTTAAGAAAAATAGAATTTGGTATATTTTCGTCTAAATTATCAAAAGAAAATTTAATTACCGAAGACAACTGGTATCCTCAAAAAAAACTTATATTAGGTTTGCCTAAAACAGATTATTTAAATTATTTAAAATATAAAAAAAAATCTAGAGAATATTTTAAGAATGAAATACCAGAAAATGAAAAAATAATTTTATTTTTACCTACAAGAAGAAATGATAAAAAATTTAACATTTTTAATTATGGATTTTCAAAAAGAAATTTTGAAGAATTTACTGAAGAAAAAAAATGTAATTTTTTTATTAGTTATCATCCAACTAATGTAAATAGTCAGATTATTAATTTTGATTCAAACAGATTAAAAATGATTAACCTCGATGGAAATGTAATTGATGATGCGCTGAGTGAAGCAGATTTACTCATAACAGATTATGGCTCTATATTTGCAGATTTTCTAATTTTTAATAAACCAATAATTTTTGTTAAATTTGATCATGATAAATATATAAAGGATGTTGGTTTGAAAATTGATTATGATAGTCTGCCAGGGCCCAAAGTAGATACTTGGAACGATATTTATAAAAATATAAGCCAGCAATTATATCTAAAAGATAACTTTTCAGAAAAAAGAAATGAGTGGAGAAATAAGATGTATGAATTTTACGATGGAAAAAATTGTGAGAGAATAGTTAACTATTTTAAAGAATGAATATGAAAAATAAAAAAATAAAAATAATCTGTACTGTTGGACCAAGTACATTAAATAAAAAGTTTATAAGTTTTAGTAAAAAAAATAATGTAAGTTTATTACGTTTGAATATGTCACATTTAAGTAAGGACCAGTTAATAAAATCAATAAATTATATAAAAAAAAATAGCTCTATTCAAATTTGTATAGACACAGAGGGAGCACAAATTAGAACAAAAGTAAAAAAAGAGAAATTTGTAAAACTTGGGAAAATTTTAATAATTAAAAGATATAAAAATAACTTTAATTTATATCCAGATTATATTTTAGATAGACTGAAAATTAATGATATTTTAGATATAGGATTTAATAACCTTAAAGTAAGAATTATTCAGAAGAGAAATAAAAGTATAATATGCAAAACTATATCTTCGGGAAAGTTAGAAAATAATAAGGGCGTTCATGTAGTTAATAGAAAAGTAAAAATTGATTATCTAACTAAAAAAGATTTCGACGCAATAAAAATTGGCAAAAAGTATAAAATTAAAAATTATGCTTTATCGTTTACTAATTCTGTAAGTGATGTTTTAAATTTCAATAGATTAGTACCAAAAGCAAATAAAATATTTAAAATTGAAACATTAAATGCATGTAAAAATTTTAAAAAAATTATCAAACACGCCGATAACTTTTTAATAGACAGGGGAGATTTATCAAAGGATGTTAAAGTTGAAAATATCCCTATTTTTCAAAGAGATTTATTTAAAATAAAAAATAAAGTAAAAAAGAAAAATATATACGTTGCAACTAATTTGTTAGAAAGTATGATTGAAAATAGCTTTCCCACAAGAGGTGAAGCCAATGATATATTTAATTCCCTAGAAATGGGTGCCGATGGTTTAGTTTTAGCAGCAGAAACTGCAATTGGTAAAAATCCAATGAGCTCTGTTAGATTCCTAAATTCTATTATTAAGACATTTAAAAAAAGCAAATATAAAAAATTGAAATACTTTTAAATACAATTAAATAATGAAATATTTTTTAGCAAAAGATGGTTTTGAAAAACATAAGATCGGATCTTCTAATAGAATTTTATTAAATAAGTTCAAAAAAGATGTGATGAAAGCACTTAATTTAGAAATAAATAAAAATATAAAATTAGAGAAAATACATGAGTTCATTAGTCAAGACATAAATTTTAACGAATTGAAACTCAACTTAATGAAAAAAATTAATAATTCTCCAAAAAATAATAAAATTATTTTTGATATTTTAAAAGAAAGTTTAGTAAATTTACTTGGACCGGATATAGCTGGTCAAAAAAATATAAATTTAGTAATTCAAAAACCTTATGATACAAATTATGTTAATTTACACAAAGACTCCCCACCAAATTCACCCCACGAAATTGTAATTTGGTTACCATTAGTAGACTGTAAAAAAACTATGGCTTTCAGATTTTTAAATATTCATCATTCAAAAAAAATTAAAATGATGTTTAAAAAGGGGATACCTGAGCGAAAAATTTTGGCTTTTGCAAATAAAAATTCTATATCTCTTGATGTAAAATACGGAGAATTTATAATTTTCTGGACAGGTATATATCATTATGCAGTTAAGAATGTTGAAAAAAATACTAGATGGTCAATAAATTTAAGGTATAAAAACTTATTTTCACCGTATGGCATGAAAGGATTTATGGATTTTTTCGAAGCTAAAAATTACTCAAAATTAAGCAAACTGACTATCGATAATATTTAAATGACTAAGATAGAAAATTTTATTGCAGAAATTGACGTATCAATAATTGAAATTATTCCCCAAAAAATTCAAGTAGATATTTTAAAAGCTTCTTTAAACAAGAATCAAATAATCCTAGATTATAGTGCAGAAAACCCTGAGACTAGGAGTAATTTTTTAAGTTTAAAAAAAATTCTAAAAAATTCTTCAAAAATAAATGGTATTATATTTTTTAGTTTAATTCAATTTTGCTATAACAATAGCGATAAAATAGATATTGATTTAATCAGAAACCTTGCGAAGAAATATAAATTAGTTTTTTTTAAAGAAAAAATTAATATTAAGAATTTAAACGATCTTAAAAAATACGAGGCTGATCTAAAATTCTTTAAAAACAATAATTTAAAAACAATTTATAAATTTAAATAAAGATTTAATTATTATTCCGCAAAAAATTTTTATATTTTAATATTTAAATGAAAGTCTTAGTGCTTGTTACAGGAGGAAGAGGAGGTTCAGATTTTTTCCAAGGTTTATTAGATGATCATAATGAGATACTTCAAATTCCGGGAATATTAAGAATAAATAAAAAATTTTTAGAAATTTTTAACTCTAAAAATAATATAGAAATTGCCAAAAAATTCATAAAGTTTGTACCTTTAATATTTGACTCAAGAAAAAATAAACTTGAAAGGCATGATAAATTAGGACCACAGAGAAATCAGCATTACATAGTTAATAAAAAGAAATTTTGCTACTACTTTGAAAAATTATCTAAAAAAAAAGTTTTCAAAAAAATTAAGATTATTGAGAATTTATATAAAGCATATTATCTAGCATGTAATAAAAAGATAAAAAAATTAAAATTAATTTTATTACATACTCATACAGTAGATTATACAAAAAAATTATTTTTACATGAAAACATAGGTAATTGTGTAATAATTCATACTATGCGACATCCAATGAATGCTTTGCAATCTCCTATTAGCAATTGGTTAAAATTTAAAGGCGGAAAAGTTTTTTTTCCAAAAGATTTATATTTTCAAAAAGATCTAGCAATAAATGGATTAAGTGATTTGATAAATTTAAATAAAAAAGTTTATGTAGTTCTTTTGGAGAACTTAATTAAAGATAAAAAGAGAGTTATGAAAGATTTTTGTAGAATATTTAAAATAAACTTTTCTAAAAAATTGATGAACTGCACTTATTTTGGTAAACAATGGTGGGGTGATAAAATAAGCGGAAGATGGATAGGTAAGAAAATAAATAATGAAAAAAATAATAAATTTAAGATAAAAGATGTTTTCTTCGAAAGTGACTTATTTTATTATAAAGGTTTAACAGATCATTTAATAAATAAGTATTTTGATGAAAAAAATTTAATTTCTAAAAAAATTTTTTTTTACAAGTTATCACCAACTAAGGCAGAGTACTTGGTTTGGAAAAATACTTTTAAACATAAAAAGATCAAACATATATTGAGTATTCCTTATTTTTTTATCAAAAGAGTTTTTTTCCTTAACAGTTTTTTTGTAAAAAAACCTTTTTTACCATATTCTATAGGTGCTAAAAAAAAATGACATTACCAAGTCTTTTAAAGCCTAAGAAAAACTATGATCTCGTAAGGATTGGAAGAGACAATGACGGTGGTTACTTGGTTTCTAAAAAAACTATTCTTGAAAGTAATTATCTCATATCATTTGGAATCCTAGATGACACTTCTTTTGAGAGTGATTTTTTAAAAGTTAATAATATTCCAGTAATATGTTTTGACCATACCATCAATAAGAGTTATTGGAAAAAAAGATTTTTTAATGATATTGGAGCAGCAATTTATAATTTAAATTTTAAATTTATAAAAAATACAATTAATAGATATTTTGAGTCAAAAAAATTTTTTAAGCTTCCGCAAGTAAAACTGTTAAATGAAACAGTATCGAATGGGTATGTAAAAAAATTAGCTATTGAAAAAAACTACAAAAAACCCCTTTTTTTTAAAATAGATATAGAAGGTTCAGAATACAGGTTGCTAAAAGAGTTGATAGAAATTCAAAATTTAATTTGTGGATTAGTCATTGAATTTCATGATATTGATTTGCATATAGAAAAAATAACTAATTTTATAAACTCATTTAATCTTACATTAACTCATATTCATCCAAATAACTATGGTGCCAAAGATCCCTATGGAAATCCAACGGTACTTGAATTGACTTTCGAAAAAAACCCACCAGAAAGCCCAGGTGAACTCAGCCTCCCAAATTTATTGGATCAACCCAGTGACCCAAATAAAAGAGATATTGAATTAAAATTTGACTAGTTTTGGTGAATAATAAAAAAAAAATTAAAATAAAAAATATAGCTGTATTGATTGAGAATATAGAATATGGTGGAACTACCACCCACTTAATAAATCTAATTAACAGCAATAAATACAAGTCTGTAAAATTTTTTATAATCACAAATAAAAATAATAAAGGTATAAATAGTATTTTGTCTTCCTGTAATAAAAAGAATTATAAAATTATTTACTATAATTCATTTTTTATTCCTTTCACTGATTTAAAAGTTATTAAATTAATACATTTTTTTTTAAAACCAATTCTTTTTATTTTTTCTATTTTTCAAATGATGCAAATCATCAAAGAATTAAAATTTGATATTTTATTGGCCGATTTTGGGGGTTACGGAGATTTTAGAACAGAAATGAGTGGAATTATAGCAGCAAAAATTTTAAAAAAAAAAAGATTATTTTTACTAATTCACCACTGTTATACAAAACCAATTCTATGGAATAATCTAATTAACAAGTTTTTGAGTTCTATTATAGGAAATTGTGTTAAGGGAATTATTTTTGTTTCAAATGCCACTAAAAAAAATATTTTAAAAAATACGTATTTGACAAGATTTTTAAAAGGTAAAGCAATAGTTATACATAATGGTGTTGATCTGAAGTATAAAAAGCTTAAAAAAATTAAAAAATTTAGTAAATATAGGACAAAATTAAAAGTTTTAATGCTATCTAGAATTGAAAGTTATAAAGGACATGATGATTTAGTCGAAGCTTTTGAGAAACTGTCAAAAAAAATTAAAAATAAATATATAGTTCTTTTCGTAGGCTCAGGAAAACCAAGAGATATAGAAAGGTTAAAAAAAAAAATTATTTTTTCAAATTTACAAAATAATTTTAAATTTATTAGTTTTTTAAATTTCAACAGCATTAGAATTTTGAAAAGTGTAGATATATTTTTTTCACTTACCAGGGATTTTGAGGGTTTTGGATATTCTATTGCAGAGTCATTATTAGCAAAAACTCCTGTAGTATCTACTAAAGTAGGTGGAACAATGGAGTTTTTAAATAAAGATAATTCAGTACTTGTAAACCCTAAAGATATAAAAAAAATTAGTCAAACTTTAGAAAAATTTTCTAAAAATAGATTAAACTTCAGAAGGAAAGCAATAAAAGGAAAATTATTAATAGAAAAGAAATTTAATTCTGAATTAATGGGTAATAAGTTTTACAATTTTTTTGACGAAACCATATAAAAATGAGTATGACCAAAATATTTAGAAATAAAAAAATTCTTATTACAGGGCATACTGGTTTCAAAGGATCATGGCTTACTTTTTGGTTAAAAATATTGGGTGCTAAAATTTGTGGAATTTCTAAAGATGTTCCTACTAATCCATCACTATTTAAAACATTAAAATTAAAAAATAAAATATTTGATCATAGAGTTGATATTAGAAATTTAGTTGTTTTAAAGAAAATAGTAAAAAATTTCAAACCAGATTTTGTATTTCATTTAGCTGCTCAATCTTTAGTTAAAAAATCTTATTTAGATCCTACTTATACTTTTACAACAAACGCAATAGGTACGTGTAACCTTTTAGAAAGTCTAAGATACTTAAAAAATAAATGTAATGTAATTATAATAACTAGTGACAAGAGTTATAAGAATCTTGAAATTTTAAGAGGCTACAAAGAGTCAGATGAATTAGGAGGTTATGATCCATATAGTGCATCTAAAGGATGCGCTGAATTTGTAATTCAATCGTATATTAAAAGCTTTTTTAAAAAAAAAAAAAATATAAGAATAGGTATAACTAGAGCTGGTAATGTTATAGGAGGGGGCGATTGGTCTGACGATCGAGTTGTTCCAGACTGCTTCAAATCTTGGTCATTAAATAAAAAAGTTGTAATCAGAAATCCCAACTCTACAAGACCCTGGCAGCATGTTTTAGAGGTAATTTCAGGTTATCTAATTTTTGCAAAAAAATTATATAAAAAAGATGATTTAAATGGTGAAGCATTTAACTTTGGACCTAAAAATTCACAAAACAAAACAGTCAAGGATGTAATTTTAGAAATTAAAAAACATTTACCAACTTTTAAATGGAAAATAAAAAAAAATAAATTATTTTCTGAGTCTAAGTTGTTGAAGTTAAATTCATCTAAGGCTATGAGAAAATTGAAATGGTCAAACAAATTATCTTTTAATGAAACATTAAAAATGACTACCAAGTGGTATGAAGTATTTTACAAAAAAAAAAAAATTATAAGTTTTACACTTAAACAAATTAAGGAATTTGAAAAAAAATTATGAAAGTATTAATTTTAGCAGGCGGCAAAGGCTCTAGGTTGTCCGAATACACTAAGCTTATACCTAAACCAATGGTTAAAATTGTAAAAGTTCCTATTATTGTAAGAATAATAAGACACTATGAAAAATACGGTTTCAAAGAATTTATTATAGCAGCTGGATATAAGAGTAAGATTATTAAAGATTATTTTAAAAATAATTTATTAAATCTGGATATTAAAATTATTAATACGGGAGCTAACTCTATGACTGGAGGTAGAATTAAAATTTTGAAAAAATATATTAACGAAAGATTCATGCTCACATATGGCGATGGATTATGCGATGTAAACATTAAAAAACTATTAAATTTTCATAAAACAAACAAATATATTGCTACTTTAACCGCTGTCAGACCACCAGCTCGATTTGGTGGAATTAAAATATCTAAAAATACAGTTAAATACTTTAAAGAAAAATCTAAATTGGATGCAGGTTGGATAAACGGAGGTTTTTTTGTTATGGAGCCTGAAATAATCAAATACTTAAAAAGTAAAAATACAGTTTTAGAACAATATCCTTTAGAAAAATTGAGCAAGCTTAAAAAATTAGGAGCTTATAAGCATTCCGGTTTTTGGCAATGCGTAGATACTATTCGAGATAAGGAAATTTTAGAAGCAGCAATTAAAAAAAAAATATACAAGTGAAAGAAAAAATTTTAGTTGTAGGTGGTACGGGATTCATTGGTTATCATGTTTTAAAAAATACATCCTCAAAAAAATATTTTCTATATTCATTATCTAAAAACAAACCAACAAAAGAAAAAAAAATAAAAAATGTTAAATATCTTTATTCTGATATAACTAATTACAAAAATCTTAGAAAAAAACTTTCAGAAAACTTTGATCATGTAATAAATTTAAGTGGGTATATAGATCATTCAAAAAAAAAAGAAAATATACTTTGCCACTATTTTGGATCAAAAAACTTAATTGATATTTTTAAATCAAAAAAAATTCAAACTTTTATTCAAGTTGGTAGTAGTCTTGAGTATGGTAATTTAAAATCACCACAAATTGAGAAAAAAAAATGTACACCAGTGAGCTGGTATGGAAAATCAAAATTTAGGGCCTCGCAATATCTAAAAAAAATTAGCAAAGTTTATAATTTACCTTATATTATTCTTAGACCTTATCAAGTTTATGGCCCTAAACAAAAAAAAGATAGGCTTATACCTCAAACTATTGAAACTTGTTTAAAAAATAAAATATTTTTATGTACTGCTGGGACTCAAAAAAGAGACTTCATATATGTTGATGATTTTGTCTTTCTAATTCAAAAAATATTATTAAAAAAAAACATTAGATATGAAATTTTTAACGTTGGTAGTGGAAAACCAGTTTTAGTAAAAAATATTATTAAGAAAATTAGAAATTTAACTAAATCGGGAGAACCAAAATTTGGTGCAATCAAAATGAGAAAAGATGAGGTAATGAGTCTTTATCCATTTACTAAAAAAGTAAAAAAATATTTTAATTGGAAACCTAAAGTAAAGTTAATTCAAGGATTAAAAAAAACAATTAAATCTTATGCTTGAAAAAAATGCTATTGTAAGCGTGATCATGAATTGTCACAACGGTGAGGAATTTTTAAAAGAAAGCGTCTATAGTATAATAAATCAAACATTTACAGATTGGGAATTAATTTTTTTTGATAATGACTCCAGTGATCGAAGTTTAGAAATTATAAAATCGTTTAATGATCGAAGAATAAAAGTCTTTAAGTCCCAAAATTTTCTTAATTTATATCACGCAAGAAATGAAGCTTTAAAAAAAATTAGTGGAAAATATATTTGTTTTCTAGATACAGATGATTTATGGGAAAACGACAAATTAGAACAACAGGTTGAATTTTTAGAAAAAAATAAAAATTTTATTATGGTATATTCAAATTTCTACACTTTAAAAAACGATAAAAAATTTATTCAATATAAGAATAAACTTCCTGAGGGAAATATAACAAAATATCTTCTAAAAAAATATACTATTGGCATTCTTACAACATGTTTAAAAAAAGAGGCATTCAAGGACAATGTATTCGATAAAAATACCAATATAATTGGAGATTTTGATTTCTTTATAAATTTAAGTCATAAATTTAAAATTGGTTGTATTCAAAAACCTTTAGCTTATTACCGTGAACATGATAAAAATCTTTCGAAAAAAAAAATTGAAATTTATATTTTTGAGTTATCAAAATGGATAAATGACCATAATAAAAAATTTAAAGATTTTGGAGAAAGTTTAATCCATTTAAAATATCTTTTATTTAAATTAAAAATAAAAAATTTTTTTAAAAAATTGGGCGTGTAGTTCAGTGGTAGAACGCTACGTTGACATCGTAGAGGTCATAAGTTCAATTCTTATCACGCCCACCAAATATACTTAAAAAGGCTCTATTTCAGCTATTTACATAACGTTTTAAAAATAATATAAAACTTTGCCTGGTAATTTTTGCGAAGGGGCCACACCCGATCCCATTCCGAACTCGGAAGTTAAGTCCTTCAGCGCCGATGGTACTTTGTCTTAAGATACGGGAGAGTAGGACGTTGCCAGGCTTAAAAATTATGAAAATAGCTAGCTCATTAAAATCATTGAAGAAAAGAGACCTTAATTCGAAACTAGTTAAGCGAAGAGGAAAGCTATACGTAATTAATAAAAAAAATCCAAAATTTAAAGCTCGTCAAGGCTGAAGATGAGCGAAAATGACTTTAAAAAAACTTACAATGGTTTCACCAAATTTGTACTTTGGGGAACAATTGCGGTTATTGCAATATTAGTGATATTAGCAATTACGTTACTCTAAAATCAAAAAATTAATAATGCTTGTCGGTTCAATTAAAGAAAATACCACATTAGAAAAAAGAGTTTCTATAACTCCCGAGTCAGCTAAAAATATTATTGGACTTGGATTGAACGTGTGTATTGAAAAAGACTATGCAATTCATCTTGGAATTAATGATAGTGAATATAAAGCTATTGGAGTTGAGATAAAAGTATCGTCAAAAGAGGTGTTAAATTCAAGCGATCTTATTACAAAAGTTAATTGTCCTTCTGAAATTGAAATTGAAACTTTAAAAGATAATACAATTTTAATTGGCATGCTTAATCCATCAAAAAATAAAAACCAAATTGATAAAATTATTAATAAAAAGATTAAACCTTTTTCTTTAGAATTATTGCCTAGAATTACAAGAGCTCAATCAATGGACGTTTTATCCTCCCAATCTAATTTGGCTGGATATAGAGCAGTTGTTGATTGTGTTGCAGAATTTGAAAAAGCTGTACCAATGATGATGACAGCGGCAGGAACTGTTCCAGCAGCTAAAGTTTTGGTTATTGGAGCAGGTGTAGCAGGTTTACAAGCTATTGCTACCGCTAAAAGATTAGGTGCGATTGTTTCAGCAACAGACGTAAGAGTAGCATCTAAAGAGCAAGTAGAAAGTTTAGGCGGTAAATTTTTAACAGTTGAGCAAAACGAAGATATGGAAACTGCTGGTGGATATGCAAAAGAGGCATCAGATGAGTATAAAAAAAAACAAGCTGAAATGATGAAAGAAGCTCTTAAAAAAAATGATATAGTTATATGTACAGCATTAATTCCTGGAAAGCCTGCTCCAAGAATACTAACGGAGGATTTGGTTAAACTTATGAAGCCTGGGTCAATTGTTTATGATTTAGCAGCAGAACAAGGTGGAAACTCTGCATTTTCAGAAGCAGGCAAAATTAATTCAGTAGATGGGGTAAAGATAATAGGAGTTAAAAGTTTAATGAATAGCTTACCACTTACTGCTTCAAGCTTATATGCTAAAAACTTATTTAGTTTTATTCGTAACCTGTATAGTAAAGAGAAGAAAGATTTTAACGTTAATTTAGATGACGAAATAATAGAAAAATCATTAATCAAAAGAGTTTAATTATGGAAATAGATCCGTTTATA
>Ga0255759_10003250_pt1 | contig 14304 bp, 8 predicted proteins | sample 101ome_20_FD_179959 | JGI IMG/M metagenome (GOLD analysis project Ga0255759, IMG submission 179959) | Coastal salt marsh microbial communities from the Groves Creek Marsh, Skidaway Island, Georgia - 101404AT metaG (version 2) | ecosystem: Environmental > Aquatic > Marine > Intertidal zone > Salt...
TTGCCGCCCGTCATCGACCGCTCGCGTCGTCGTCCGCGTCGACCAGTGACGACGGATTCGGGTGGATTATTTTTTTCGAGCAACGGCTTCAGCTGTGTGAGCAGTGTATGTGTAAACAGTTTGGATAAGAAAAACACTCGCAGAAACGCCGTTTTCCACTGAACAAGAACGCGTGATGGCGGCGTGCGTGACGACACAACCCGACGGTGGACGAGTGGACGCGAAGAGCGAAGACGGTCGAACGAACGACGACGGACGACGCGAACGCATCCTGAGACTTATCGTTCGAACTTGATCAAGGTAATACTTGCGAAAAGGATCACCGCGGGAATCGTACACAGAGGGTTTTCTCTGTTCTTCTTGACCCCCAAAAAAGTGAAAACTTGCATCAACGACCATGGCGTATCCAACGCTGGAAGGATCGGCGACGATCGCGACGGTGGTGTGCACGACGCTGTTTTTCTTCATCGTCGCCGTCGGGGCGGCGTTTAAGAAGGAGAGCGGCGGATGGTACACGCCGATGGAGTTTTTAAAGCTCGTGCGCACGCCAAACGTGCACTGGCTGTCGGCGAAAAACTCGCTCCCTTGGCAACAGGTCGGAATGAGTTATTTCGCGGGCGGTATGGGGGCTTGGGTGTACTACGGCACGACGGAAATGGGCGCCAACACGCGTTTGTCGTGGTGGGGTGTGCTCGGATACTCGTTGGCGAGCGCTAGCCCAGCCATCGTTATGTTTTACATCGCCCCGGCCATCAAGGATTTCGTCGGAGATAAGAATGGCTTCTCTGTGACCGATTTCGCGTTGTCTCGCTTCGGTAGAACTACGCAACTCGTCGCTGCTTTCATGAGCACGATGTATCTGTTTATCTTTCTCGCTGCCGAGATCTCGTCGATCAGTAACATTGCCGTGATGTTTTGCGGCGAGTCTGACGAGTACACGCGCAAGGTGATCATCGCCACGTTATGCGTCATCACTCTCGCTTACACGATGTTGTGCGGTTTGCCGGCGTCCGTCGTCACCGATCGCATCCAAGGCGTCATGATTTGTGGTTTCATCCTCTTCTTCACCATTCTTGTTTCGGCGAAGAACCGTGTCTCCGCTTCCGAGCTGAAAGCGGCTTCCAAATCGACGACAAGTGGTTTTGTTGTGATGGTGACTTTAATCATCGCCGTCCTCGCCGCTGAACTCTTCAACGCCGGACAATGGCAGCGCGTGTACGCGGCCAAGTCCACGCAAGATCTCCGTAAGGGTCTCGCGCTCGGTGCGGCTTTGATTTTCATCGTCATGTGGTTCTTTGGCGTCCTTGGCGTCATTGCTGCTGCCAAGTTTGCCGATGATTTCGCCAACTTCGATAAGTACCATTACAAGGCGTTCTTCTACCTCGCTGAAAACCTCGGCAAGGGATGGCACGTGTTGATTCTCATCTTCGCCACTGCGCTCTGCGTGAGTTCGGTGGATTCCATCCAAAACGGTCTGACTTCCGTCCTGTACCGTGACATCTTGAATTATGGCGTTCCAGTCAATTCTGTGCGCGTCATTTGCGCCGCTTTGAACGTCGGTGCAATCTTTGTCGCTATTGATAAAATCGATGTCCTCTCTCTCTTCCTCATGGTTGATCTTGTGTGCGCTCTCGCGGCACCGGCTCTTTATTTGGGAGTCATCCGGAAGGACATCAACAAGTTCATCGTCGCCCCGACCGAAGTCGGCGCTCTCATGGGCATTGTGTCTGCGTCCATTGCAGTCATTGTCCAAGGCGCCGTCCTTGACCTCGATGGTGCCTGGACCGACGTGTACGGCTCTGTGCACTCCACCAAGGCTGCTGCCGATTTATGGGGACCTCCGTCTATCCACCGCGCGTGGGGTCCGTTCGGAAACTTCTGGCTTCCGGATGGGACTACTGTCGAAGGTGGCGGATTGCAAGCCTTTGGAGGTAAGCGCACTTTGCTCACCTTCATCCTCGCCACTGTCTTCTCTACTTTCGGCACCATGTTCTTCTCCTGGCTCGACATTTACTTCCGCGGCGAACGCGCGCGTAAGCCGCTGATCGAGTTCAAGGCTGATAAGATTCAAACCGAAACGAAGGCGTCAACCGACGAAGAGAAGGTTTAAATGAACGCCAATTCTTTTCAAGATGAGCTCAGGAACAACAGTCGCGCAGCCGGATTTCAGTTGTACTATAGAGATTCATCATTTAATACAAGCACTCGTTCGTCGAACGAACGGACGAGCAAAAAATTATGCTAAACTGCTAGACACTCACGACCCAACGTACTGGTTCCGCTTGCTAAATCCGTCGACGAGCACGTTGACGGGTTTTTGCCACTCGCGAGCCACAAGATTTTCAACAATGACTAGAACGTCTTCGGCGCTGTTTTTCGACGGATCAAGCTGCATCACGGTCGACATGTGCGGCTCCAAACTGGGGTTACCGGCGAAAAGATACTTGACGATGGATTTAATCTTTCCAACCTTGAAGGCGTTGAGTTCGGCGGCGATGACGCCGGCGCCTCTCTTACCGCTTGGCTTGTTCTCCGTCTTGAACACCTCCTGTGCAAACGTTCGTAGGAAATCAATCACCAAACCCACTTCGAATTCACGCTCAAAGAGGTCTTCGCTCACTCTCACTGTCCCGTTCGCGTCTCGAGAAACCGTCGCAGCGATTCTTCTGAAAAGCAACGGATCTGTCACCGCCCCTCTTCCAATCATGACCCCGTCGGCGTTACTCACCTCCAGTAGCTCTGCGAATCGCTGAGGACTCGTCACATCGCCGTTGCCTATCACTGGAATATCCAGTACCTCCTTGGCGAACGCAATCTCTTCCCAATTCGCGCGTCCACTGTACCCTTGCGCCCGTGTCCGTGCGTGAAGCGACACAAATTTAGCCCCCGCCTCTCTCGCCGCGCACAAATTCTCCCTCAATAAGCTCGAATCGTCGTACCCACTCCTCAACTTCATCGTCACGATCGACCCACTCCCACTCGCCCCGTCCACCACCGCTTTGACGCACGAATACACGTGTTCCGGATCCCTCAACAACGAGCTCCCGGCGCCTTTTCCCGTAACCACGTTGGCCGGACACCCGCAGTTCAAATCAATCCTCGGCGCCGCCTTATCCACCGCCAAGTGCCTCGACGCAATCTCCAACAAATCTGTCTCACTCCCCATCACCTGCGCTGCCAACGGAATCCCCCCCAACTCCTTCGCGTCGTACCTTGCGCACAAATTCCTCAACAACTTGTTCGCGTCGGCGCCGTTTGGCAGCGTCCCTGGCACCCGAATAAACTCTCGACACGCCTCATCAAACCCTCCTCGCCCTTTCGCCCCGAGCGCGATTCGAAACCGGCAATCCCCGAGTCCTTCCATCGGCGCCGCGAACGCGGCGACCGCTCCGCCCTCGCGTCCGCGTCGAAACAACGCGGCGTAGTCATACACCCCACTAGCCAGTTCAGCCTCTGTCGAAAAGGAACGACGAAGCGTCGTCTTCATCCCACGCGACGACGTTCCCGACGTTCCCGACGACGACGGGTTCCATCGAGAAGAGTCTCGAACGACCCGATGACCGATTCCCGGTGCCCGTGTCGCGCGCGGCGACGGCGTCATCGCGTCGACGACTGAAGAGCAGGGACTCTAGACTGGACGCTGAGACCCAAAAAGGTGACAATCTGTTACTGTTTACACATACAAACGTAGACGCGCGAACGAAGCACAGCGACACACAGCTCGACCCGCACAGCTCGACGCGTTTTCCACTCAAACGACGCGACGCGACGCGACGCGATGATGCGGAGCGGATACGTCGCCGGATCGACCACGTCGTCGTCGTTACCGACGACGACGGGGACCGGTGGGGGGAGAAACGGCCGCCGTGCGGTGGTTCAAAGACGACGTTATCGCGTCGGTGATGATTCCAGCCAAAGAGGCTGCGTCGTGAACGTCGTCCCGCGCGCGTTGAAGAAACGCGGGGACGCGTTGATAACGACGTGGAGTGATAAAGAGAGATGTGGGCGTGGAACACGCGATGCGCGGGCGTGGACGAGCGCGGCGAATGGGTCGAGAGAGGCGGCAAAGGGTGACGATTCTGAGGATGATGTGGACGCCGCACTGGCACTGTTGTCGCCCGCGTCGTCGTTTTCCGCGTCCGATGCGTTGAGCGTCGGCGGGGATGAAGAAGAGGAAGAGGGGGCGATGACGACGGCGACGGGGACAAGGATCGTGCGGGTGAATGATGAGGCTGGGGTGAGCGGGAGAAAGTTGAAGCGAAGGAGGAAGAGGCGTAGACGCGATCCATACGATTCTCTTCGGGGGGATTTCGACAAGCCGAAATTGTTGAGGTTTTTTCGAAGGCGGCCGTTGCAGGTTGCGGGACGACTGGCGACGGTGATTCGGGTTGGGAGACGGTTGATCAAGTCGTGGAAGAAGCAGGACGGTTTGGATCCGGCGGAACGGACGAGAGGGGCTGAGCTGCGGGAGGCGATGACGAGGCTTGGACCCGTGTTTGTGAAAATTGGACAAACGCTCTCGCAACGTCCAGATTTGATTGGCGAAGAGGCTGCGGACGCGTTGAAACTGTTGCAACAGTCGAACGAACCGTTTCCGAACGAGTTGGCGTGGGAGACGATTGTCGAGGATTTGGAGTGGGACGGACCGTTGGCTCCGAACCACCCGTACGCCGGCGCCAATCCGGAACTCAAACCGTTGTTTGCAGAGTTTGGTCTCGAACCCGTCGCGGCGGCTTCGCTCGGGCAGGTGTACAAGGCGACGACGTGGGACGGACAGGAAGTGGCCGTAAAGGTGCAGAGACCAAAGGTGATGCGACAGGTTGCGCTCGATTGGACATGCTGGTCTCTGTCTCTGTCAACGCTCAAACGCCTTTGGGGCACCACCACGGAGTTGGACATCATCGCGGACGAAGTAGGGCAAGGGGTTTGGCAAGAGTTGGATTACACGCAAGAGGCTGCGCACATGGATGAGTTCAACGAACGCCACAAGTGGTTGGGTTTCGTCAGAGCGCCAGCTTGGCTGCCAGAGTACACTGGTCCTGTCGGCCGAGCGAGGATTCTCACCACCGAGTGGATCCGTGGTCACCACATCGCTGACTTGCCGCAAGAAAAGAAGTTGATCATGGCGCAAATGGCTGTCGAAGCCTGCGTCGCGCAATTGATCTACACCGGGTTCGTGCACGCGGATCCGCACGAAGGAAATATGATGCTCGACGAAAACGACATGCTCGTCTTTTTGGACTTTGGCCTCATGAGCGAAGTCGAACCGTTCATCATGGAGGGTTTCGCCAAAGGCATTCAACACATGATCTCTGGTAACTGGGAAGGTCTCGTCCTCGTGTTTCAAGAAGTCGGTTTCACGCCGAAAGAGGGTTTCTTGAAGAGAGACGGTCGAAGCGACACGTACCAGCCGGCGACTCTGGAGGAGATGACTGCGGCGGTGGCCAACACCTTGTCCACTGAGGAAGGAGGCCAGAGTCGATTCGGTGCGCTCGCCACTGGTTTGGCGAAACTTAGCGCCAACTTCAAATTCCTCACGCCGCCGTACATCATTTTGCTCATCAGAACATTTTTGACGCTTGAGGGCATCGCGGAGAAGGCGGATCCAAACTTCAACATTTACACCGCTTCGCTTCCGTACGCCATTCGTCGCGCCATGGCGCCTTCCACGCCGGAAGGCCAGAAAGCTATGAGAGAAACGTTCCTGAACGAATCTAACGAGCTACGCTGGGACCGCATTGAAGAGCTTGTCCTCGTCGATAGCACGGATGAAGACGACGTCAAGGATGAAGCCGGAACAAACGGCGCTGAAAACAGCGACGTTTTCGGAGATAGCCAAGCTTTGATGGCGCAGCGCAGTAAGGAAGTAGTCGGACGCCTCCTCGGCTCCACCGAAGGTACCGCCCTGCGCCGGGTCGCGAGTACGGCGTCGACAGAGCAAATGGTCGCCTACCTGTCGGGACCGCAAGGCACGGCGCTGAGAGCCAAGAGCATCCGTATGCTCGGACGCTCCCTCACGGATTTGTGGACGGCGCGTCGTTTCGTTCGGCGAAGCTCCGTGCGCGTGGAAGCGTTACCGACTTGGCCCGAATCCGACGAAGCAAGACGCATTCGCGAACGCCAGGATCGAGCGCAAAAGCGCGCAATTTCGTTCCTCTTTGGCATTCACATGGCGCGTCTCATCCGCAAGCCTCTCTTGCTCTTGCGCGCGATCGCCGTCACGACCCACATTGTCGCCTCCGGCTTTGCTTACGCCATCGCCGTGACCGTTTTCGACTTCATCAAATGGCTCAACGGCTTCACTCCGTGGGGTTTGATGTACGCCTTTGTCACCCGGTTGCGCTCGGCGCAAAACTAGCTCTGCTTACCCACGCCGCGCGCATTTGCACTCGTGTTCGACAGGGACGCCCACCACGCGTCGATCGATCACACACACCGCGCGCGTTTCTCCATTCTGCAATATACTACGTGAATCACGCATTTAGAAGATGTAATTTGTAGCGCATGCATGCTGTACAAGACTTTAACGTGATAGCGGCGGAAGGACGTGCAGACGCTCAGCTGTCAAAACTTGTTTAAAAACGCACCAAACGCACACCGCAGTTGCAGTCGCACGTCACGATACCCAATGAAGACGCCGTCCAAACCCTTACCCAAGGGTCAACGGACGCTGTCGAGCTTCTTCTCCAAGACACCGTCGACGGCGAACAAAACGGCGGCTGCGTCGACGGTGAGTGGTCGAGAGGTTGCCGACGGAACCATCGTGCTGGATGACGACGACGTCGAAAACGCGGAACCGCGAGCGAAACGCGCGAAGAATAGCAAAGAGAACGCCGACGATGACGACGATAGCGCGCGAAACGGTCCCGTGATCGCCGAGGACGCGCCGATGGAGGACGCACCGGTCGTTCACGAAGAGGCAAAGGAGACGCGGGTGCTGAACGCCGCGGCGCGAGAGCGAGTGCTTGAGTCCATACCGGCGTCCAATCCGGCTATGCGTAAAAAGTTCTTGAACAAGTTGTCGCTCGATAGAAGACGTAGGGATTTAGAGGTGGATGTAGGTGGGAAAGATGAAGGCGGGAATGCGGCTGGGACGAGTGGGAAGATGAAGATGACGCCGTTGGAGGAGTCTGTCAAGGCTTTCAAGGCGAAATATCCCGGCACGCTTTTGATGATTGAAGTTGGTTACAAATTTCATTTTTACGGTGAAGACGCGCGGAACGCGAGCAAGGTTTTGGGGATATTCGCGTATCAGTCGCGAAACTATCTCACGGCGAGCGTGCCGGTCGTGCGCTTGCACGTTTACGTGCGAAGATTGGTGCAGGCGGGATACAGAGTAGGAGTGGTGAAACAGACCGAGACAGCTGCGCTGAAGGCGAGCGGAGAGAGCGAGAGCGGTAACAAATCTGGTCTCTTTGAGCGTAAACTCGTGGGACTTTACACCAAAGCGACGCTCGACGCCGGGGCGACACTCGCCGGGGCGGCGGATACCGGTGAGAAGGCCTCCGCGAATTGGACGCTCTCGAATCATTTGTTGTGCATCGCAGAGGAACAGGTTGGATCATCGGTCCGTATAGGCGTCGTGGCGGTCGAGACGAGCACTGGCGACGTCTTGTACGGCGAATTCGTGGACTCGATGCAGCGACCGGAATTAGAGTCTAGGTTGCTGTGCATTTCGCCGGCTGAGATTGTTGTGGTCGAACCCGTGAGCGATCCCACGTTTCGTCTCATCAAGGCGCTGTACGGATCAGGTACGAACGCCGCGCGCATGGAGCACATGAGCCGCGACGGTCTCGGTGATATCACGCTCACGGGATCAAAGTCCGAAGAAGCCACTCCTTTGGTTCGCACGGCGCTCTTAGCAGGGACGAAATACCTGCAGGATTTTGGACAGTCTGACATTCTGCAGCTCGACGCGGCGTTTCGACCGCTCGAGGCCAGCGACGAAATGAAACTCTCGCCGAATGTTTTGAGACAGCTCGAAGTTTTGTCTTCCTCGGCGGGGGCGTACAAGGGTAGCTTGCTCTGGTTGATGAATCACACTGTCACGCCAATGGGAGGTCGCCTTTTACGGCATTGGGTCAGTCATCCACTGCGCAGCAAAACCGCCATCGAGGCAAGATTGGACGCTGTGGATGAGTTGCGCGAACTCACGTCCTTTGAAGAGGGAGCCATGGTAGACTACGATAAAGGAAGTCGTCTTACATTCAATGGTTTGAAGATGCAGCTCAAGCAGTTACCAGACCTCGAGAGATACTTGGCAAGAATTTTTCACGGCACGGCGACGCCGAACGAATTTGTTGGCGCACTGACCTCACTGATAAAGTTTAGCGAAATTCTGACCGATATGCGAGAGAACGCTGGAGCCCAGATGCGCGCAACGCTTTTGGTAAACCAATTAGAGGCAATTGTCGACCCCATTCTTCGAAGTCTTTCGGAGAGTTTCCTGAGCGCGCTCCATTTGGACGTCGCGCTGATGGAAAAGCAGTCCAAAACGAAGATCGGTCTGTTTCGAGATGATCCCGAGAGCTTTCCGGATTTACACGTAACTAGCAAGGCGGTAGACGAGGCTAAACAAGCGCTCGACGATTTACTTCCCGCACTTCGCAAAAAGCTTGGGTTACCCCGTCTGGGTTACACGACTGTCGGCGGCGTAGGTGGCGGCGAGTGGCTCATCGAAGTACCGATGGATCGTTCGTGTCCCACGACGTGGATCAAAGTGAGCTCGAACAAGAGTAAAAAGGTTGTCCGATACCACCCACCAGAAGTCATAGAGGCTGCCGCGGCGCTCGAGAGAGCGAACGAAAGACACATGTTTGCAGCAGAGGCGGCTTGGAAGGAGTTTTTGGCTTCCTTCCGCGACAACTACACGGCGTTCAGATCGGCGACGACGGCGATTGCCATGCTCGACGCCATCCATGCCCTAGCCGTTCTTTCTCGCAACGAAGGGTACGTTCGACCGGTGTTACTAGATGACTCAAACGGACCGAGCATGAACATCCTAGAAGGTAGGCATCCCGTGCTGGACGCACATCTGCTCGATTTCGTGCCAAACAGCATTGAATTGGACGCGCAAAGCACGAGAGCACTCGTCATCACTGGGCCAAACATGGGCGGTAAAAGCTGTTACATTCGACAAGTGGCACTTTTGTGTATCATGGCGCAGGTGGGAAGTTTCGTTCCGGCTCAAAGCGCGCAACTTTCGGTTCTGGATGCGATTTACACTCGTATGGGCGCAAGTGACAATCTCGCCATGGGTTCGTCCACGTTTCTCGAGGAAATGTCAGAAGCGTCCACCATACTGGAAAATTGCACTCCGAATTCGCTAATCATCATGGATGAGCTCGGCCGCGGGACGTCCACGCACGATGGCGTGGCTATCGCTGCGGCGACGTTGGAGCACTTGGTTCGGGACGCAAAGTGCTTCACACTCTTCGTCACGCACTACCCATCGGTAGCGCGAGAAGTCCAATCCAAATACACGGAGCACTGTTCAGCCTCTTTCACGTCGTACATGGAGCTTCCTGGCTCCTCCGAAGACGTGCCTCGCATACAGTTTCTGTACAAACTCACACCGGGCGTAGCTCACCGTTCCTACGGCTTGAATGTCGCGAGAATGGCGTGTTTACCCACAAAGGTCATTCAGACGGCGAGCGTCAAGGCTGCAGAACTCGAGGTGGAAACGGCGCAACGAACAATTTCGCACTATGAACTGAACAAATCGACGGTGAATGCGACGAAGGAGAATTTGAACAAGGTTCTCGCGGCGATCGCCACTGGGGAGAACGAGCAAATCCTCGCCGCACAGAAAATCTAGAACTAGCGCATGTAGAACATTACAACTGTTGTTTACAACCGTGGGTGCAGCGCAAACGGCGCTGCGCGGTGCTTTTGAGGCGACGCGAGATAATTTACAGCCTCCTTGACGTCGCTCGCTTTTTGATTCCGACGCGTATCTTTCTTCGCGAGAGCGGCGATGCGCAATAGTTTTTGAAGCGTCGTTTCATCGCTATCGCGTGGTGCTGCGCGCGAAAGAATGCGATCGGACGGTTTCCTCGCAGCACTCGCTCGATCATGATCCCGGGTGACGTCCCAGAAAACCTTGCGCGACGACGTTTTCGCACCGCTCGAAGACAACCTCTGCATGCTCCGCGCGCTATCGATGACCTGTTTCGCCGCGTTGGCTGATGCCTTGCGCGACGGAATGTCCAACGCCGGCGGTCGCGTCATGGGAACTCTCCTCGGCGGCCCGAGCGGAGACCTCGCCCGCCTAGTGCCCGGACTCTCGTTCGCATGCGTCACTCTCGTCGGCGACGTCGTCAAATGCGGCGGCGTCATCGACATCTTTTCTATCGGCAACCCTCGCTCGAGCGCTTCAGCCGCTCGAAACGCCTCGCGTGCAGCTTCCCTCGCCCGCGCGATGGCTTCCGACATCCCAACGCGAGTAGATTTCTCGTACCCGCCGCTCTCATTGTTCCCGACGACGCGAAACGTAAACTCATCCTCGCTCTCAAAACTCTCCTCTTCGTCTTCCTCTTCGTCTTCACTCCTCTTAACCGCTGCCGCTAACCGCCTAGACGACGGCCCAGGCGACGACGCCAACGCCGCCACGTCCCGCATCGCTCGCATGTTCGAAACTGACGACGATGTCGTCGTCGCGCCCATCCACCCATCCGTGCTCGTCGTCGCGCGTACCATTCGCCCGTCCGTCCGTCAGCGTCGTCAGCGTTGGATCCAACGAACACAACACAATTCACAAAAGAACAAACAAAACGCCCTTCACCCTCCGTACAGACAATCCCACCCGAGCTCGTCGATGAATTACGTATGCGAATACAACGATTCGTCGCGACTCACAGCCAGTCCCATGCGCGCGCGCGACCGTGGTCACGGTCGACCGAGGCGCTCTCTGTTGTTGAAAAACGCACGTGCAAGCGTGTTCGAGTCGCCTCTATTTGTACGGGTAAACAGTGACATTATAAAAAACCACACAGCGACGCAACTCGTCCGGACGACATACCCCGGCGCCGTTCGCGCGTCGACCCCGACGACCGACGCGGATCTTCCTCTTTGTACCTCTCGTTCGCGACATGCGAGCGCAGCAGCACGCACCGAGCTACGCGGCGACGAGCGCGTCGCGCAAAACGAGCTTCACCAGGTCAACTTTACAACAGCGACCCCGCGTAACTCGCGCGAGTTTCGCGTGCTTTTCGACGACGGATCGCGGTGTTTCCTCCGTCGCGGCGGCGTGCAGTCAACGCTCTTCGCTCTCGCCTCGTCGTCGCTCAGTCGTTCGCGGTGGTGATTCGCGCACGCGGACACGCGCGTCGGCCACGGAGGTGAGCGGAGGGAGCGGCGGTCGACGCGGAGGCAACGGCGAAGAGGATGACGAGGATGGCGGCGAAGAGGATGACGGTGGCGATGGATACGTCGTCGACGTCGATTACCCAGAGTGGGTGCCCGAATTTTTGCAGTTTAACCGCGAAGATTTGGCCACGGTGCTCATCACGTTCGCCGTGTCGCTTGGGTTTAGACACTTTGTCGCCGAACCGAGGTACATCCCTTCGTTGTCCATGTACCCCGTGTTCGACGTCGGTGACAGGCTCATCGCGGAAAAGTTGACGTACAGATTTAAGCGAGAACCGTTGGCGGGTGATGTGGTGATTTTCAACCCGCCCAAGACGCCCAAGACGCGAAATGTGAGCGGGGAGGTTTTCATCAAGCGCATTGTCGCCATCGCCGGAGACACGGTGCAAGTAAAGAATGGCGAGTTGTACGTCAACGGCGTGTCGCGGGGTGGGGAACTCAAACTTGAACCGATTCAGTACAATTACGGTCCATTCACCGTACCGGAAGGTGACGTCTTCGTCATGGGCGATAACAGAAACAACAGTTTCGATTCCCATGTTTGGGGTCCGCTTCCAAAGAACCGCATCATCGGTCGCGCCACCGTCAAGTATTGGCCACCGAGTAAGATTGGCGGTTTACCCTCGTACGCTGCCGCATCCATCGGTGCGCCGTCGCTCGATTGATTCACTCATTACGATTTTTTAAAGAGAAGGGAATGGAATTGTGTTAGCTCGCGTGGTGAAATAGCCAAAAAAACAGCCAAAAGGAAGGAAACGCAACCCTCCTCACTAATCGGACGACGCGAGGTTACCCAGTCATGTTCACCGCGACGCGCGTCCGCGTCACCGCGACGACGACGAAGATGACGACGACGACGCGTGCGCGTCGGACCGCCGCCGTCCGCGTTTCGCGCGTAGCGTCCGCGCCGGTTAGGGAATCTGTCGTCGTCAGAGCTCAACAAGATGACGACGCATCCACCGCACCGGGCGCCGCGTCCACGGCGAATGACGATGAAATTCCAATCTGGGAGCGTCGAGAGATTGAACGCGCGGCGGCTGAAGCCAAGGGTGGGTTGCCTTGGCCCGCGTATTTGCTCTTGAGTGTCATCGTGTTGATCGCGGCGACGGGGTCTATTTTCGAGTACACGTACAAGAATCCAATTTTTGGCGTCGTGACGTCGGATTCTGGGTTGTACGCGCCGATTTTGGGGTGGTTTGTCTTCACTGGATTTCCTTTGGCTGGTTGGTTTTGGATGAAGGGGATCGCGGGCGCGAACGAGGCGAGCGAGTTGCAGGATAAGATGGATGGATATTAGGATGACGACGCTTCGCGCGAGTGCGTCGAATTTTAGCTGTTGATGGAATGGAATGGAACACTACCGGTATTTTAATGGACTGACTATTTTTTTGACATCACCACGCACGCAACTAATGCAACTTAATACGACCCACATTATCATCATCGCTTCTTGCCGATGAGCACGAGAAGCGTAATCATCAAAAAGCAAATGGTGGCGAGGATCTTTTGAAAGGCGTCGACGCGAGGATCGCCCGCGTTGCGCGCAACCCCGAGCGACTCGCGAACGTCGCCGACTCTCCAGGCGTAGGAAAAGTATCCCCCGAACATGAACCAGAGCAACATTTTTGTGCTCATGGGCAAGGAATCGTCCGCCGCGTGCGCGATGCGCATGCGTTCACTCTCAGTCTCGATGATTTTATCGCACGCCGCTTCGAGTGCCTCAATGCGACGCAAAGTTTCCTCGCCGTTTGGATCCTTCTTCGGTTGAACCTTGTGCACGAGTTCGTTGGCAAAGTACTTGAAGCCAGTGGCGAATTCGTACATGTTGTTGCACTTGAGCATGATTCTCGCGCTCAAGCCTCTGCGAATCTTCACGACACCCTTGAAGACGTTGACGTTGCCGTAGCACTCTGACAATGTCGCGATGGCCATCACTTGCGGAATGGCGCAAAATCGGAAAATAGACGGCTCTTTGATGCGACTCATGTATTTCAAGCAATCGGTCGTGTGCGAAAGCGCGTTGGTGATGAGTTCATTCATGCACTGCACCGCCTTGTCGTGGTTTTCCTCGTGTTGCAAGTCGTCCAATTCCTTTGCGTACTTGCTCCACACGCTGCGCGGCCAAAACATGCGCGGCGCCGGAAGCTCTTGAATATCCTCCAAATAATCCCGGATAATGTTTGTCTTTTGCAAAAACAAACCCATGGCATTGGAGAGCTTTTCTTCTCCGATAAACTCCTTGCTCTCCATCTCAGACGCACCCCAAAGGTTGGATAAACCAATCCCCACCAGTCCCGCCACGTAGTGGCAGTACTCGTCGAAATCCGCCATATCCATCACCTCCTTTTCGATAAACTTGGCCATCCCGTGACCCATGCGCTTGGTGATATCCGCAATTACGTCCCGATACGGTTTCTTCAACCCTAAAAACACCGCAGTCACCTTGGGATAGTTCATCATCAAGTCCTTGTAGTGCTTCTCCCCGCACTCGGCTCGGTACTCTGGATCGTAAATGTACTCGTGAAACGCGTACAAGTCTGGAAGCTTTTCCGCAATCGGAATCGCCATGTCGTCCTCCACCGTATCCAACGCTCTCAACACGAGATAAAACACGCACACCGCATCCCGCAGTTCCTCGTCCAGCTGTTGAATCACAATGGCAAACGATCGCGAAACCTTATTCAGCACGTCGTAGCAGTACGCCAGGTTTGGTTCCTTCGGTAATTTTTTCGCGCGGTCCGCCATCATCTTCACCTTGACCAACGGGACGAGGTCCCCGGGGTGGTTTAAGATTGTTCCGATCAATCCCATGGTTTACGACGCGATGGGTGTTACTTTCCTGCTTCTCCGCCCCGCGTCGTCCGGTGCATACTGCCGCCTCAGCCGCATCGCCTCTCGTTTCATCCATCCATCCATCCTTCATCGTGCGCGGCAATT